>ENA-OSET01000285-OSET01000285.1-sediment-metagenome-genome-assembly--contig:-NODE-285-length-57518-cov-27.863460_pt1 | contig 57518 bp, 43 predicted proteins | sample MGYA00237882_ERZ534229 | MGnify/ENA primary metagenome ERZ534229 (study PRJEB26408, sample SAMN06266212) | sediment metagenome | isolation source: Hudson Canyon methane seep mesocosm | place...
TACGCAGGTTGAGCTTGATGATGTGCGAGACTATGAGTTTTCGATAGAGGTGTCTGAGTCGACGCTACAGCGATACGGGCTTAGCCTTGCCCAAATAGCCGAGCGTATCCAGCAGAGCTCCCTCGATGTCTCGGCGGGCACGTTAAAACGTCGAGGTGGTGATCTCTTAATTCGAGCCATGGGCCAAGCCTATAGTACCAGTGACTTCGGCGATATTATTATAGAAAGTACAACAGATGGGCGCTTGCTGAAACTTAAAGATATCGCCCGTATTAAAGATGGTTTTGTCGAGTCACAAACCTTGTCGCGTTTTAACGGTGAGCGGGTGGCGCTCGTTGAGATTTACCGGGTGGGAGATCAGAGCGCGATAGAGGTCTCAGATAAAGTGAGAGCTTATCTTGAAGAGACAAAAGACAAACTACCGCAAGGCTTGTCCTTAACGCCATGGCGCGATTGGTCAAAAATTGTTAAGAAACGCCTACAAACCCTCACCAATAATGCGATTCAAGGTGGTATTTTGGTGATGCTGTTGCTCACCTTATTTTTACGCCCCGCCATTGCATTTTGGGTGGTGATTGGCATTCCTGTCTCGTTTATGGGCGCGCTGATCTTTATGCCATTTTTTGGCGCAACGATTAATATTATTAGTTTATTCGGTTTTATTGTCATCCTAGGGATCGTGGTCGACGATGCCATCGTTACCGGCGAAAACATCTATTCCCATCTGAGAAGATCTGACAATGGCGTAGAAGCAGTAATCAACGGCACCAAGGAAGTTGCCGTGCCGGTGACATTCGGTATTTTAACGACGGTTGCTGCATTTTTACCGATCGCCTTTATAGAAGGGGTGCGCGGTCAGTTATTCGCGGCTATTCCGGTTGTGGTTATTCCAATTCTTCTGTTTTCGTTAATCGAATCTAAGTTGGTACTGCCGGCGCATTTAAAACATTTAAAACTTAATCATCTCAAAGACGACCATGAACGTTCGCGTATTGAGGTTTGGCAAGAACGGTTTGCGGACAGTTTCGAAAATATGGTGCTGCATTACTACCGACCTGCGTTGGGATACGTGCTGCAATACCGTTATGCATTCCTAACGTTTTTCATCTCGTTGTTAGTGGTGATTTGGGTGCTGCTTTCAAGTGGCTGGATGAAGTTTATCTTTTTCCCTAAGGTGCAAAGTGAAGTGGCTCGCGCGGTGCTATCGATGCCTGTTGGTACACCATTTTCAGATACAGATCGTCATATTCAGCATATCTTGAGTGTCGCGCAAGGCTTGCAAGAAAAGTATGTAGACGAGGGCTCGGGCCAACCGATTATTCAGAATATTTTGGCAACGAGTGGGTCGTCAGGTCGATCGAATGCCTCGCATTATGGCCGTGTTATCTTTGATATTACGCCGCCTGAAGATCGCGTTTCGACCTTAACAAGTCGTGAGTTAGTAAACGAATGGCGCCGCGGTGTCGGACAAATTCCGGGGGCCGAGTCGTTAACCTACCGTGCAGAGATTGGCCGAGTGAGCGATCCCATCGATATTCAGTTTCGAGGGCAGGATTTTGAGCAGCTGGCGCGTATTGTTGAATTAACCAAACAAAAACTCGCAGAATACCCAACTATTTTTGATATTGAAGACAGTTATTCTGATGGTAAAGAAGCTTTACAACTTGAACTAAGACGCGAGGCGTATGCGCTAGGGTTAAGTCGGGCGCAAATCTTGCGACAGGTGCGCGAGGCTTTCTATGGTTTAGAAGTGCAGCGTATCCAGCGTGGTCGTGACGATGTGAAAGTGATGCTGCGTTATCCTATGTCAGATAGACAGTCAATCCGGTCGCTCGAGCAGTTTCTTGTTACAACAGCCGAGGGCACGAAGGTACCGCTTTCTCAGTTGGTCAGTTTTAACCCAGAATTAAGTCCAAACTCTATTTATCGGATAGACCGTTACCGAACCATTAGTGTTCGCGCCGATATCGATAAAGAAAACACCAATATGTTGGTCTTACAGCGTGAGATTCGCGAGTTTATTGACCAAAATATTGCGCAATTCCCGCGCTTAAGTTACACCATGGAAGGCGAGGCAAAAGAACAACGCCAATCCTTTGGTAGCCTCGGGTATGGCCTTATCTTTGTGGCTTTCGTGATATATAGCTTATTGGCGATTCCGTTTAAATCGTATCTTCAGCCGTTTATTGTGATGACAGTTATTCCTTTTGGTGCAATCGGTGCGATCGGTGGGCATTGGCTCATGGGTATGGACCTCACGCTCATAAGTTTGTTGGGCATGTTGGCGCTTATTGGGATTGTGGTCAACGACAGCCTAGTTCTCGTTGATTTTATAAATAAGCGTCGAGCACGTGGCGGGGCGTTACTGGAAACCGTCTCGGTTGCCGCCTCCGCGCGTTTTAGGCCGGTTATCTTAACGTCATTAACCACTTTTCTGGGGCTTATGCCGCTGTTATTTGAAAAGTCGACGCAAGCTCAATTTTTAATACCTATGGCGGTATCGTTGGGCTTTGGGATTTTATTTGCCACCGCGATTACGCTTTTGTTGGTGCCGGTTAACTACTTGGTGATTGAAGATATTAAAAAACTGTTCGGCGTTTCGGAAAACACAGATGCACAGGCAGAGGCGACGGAGAATAAGCGGTGAAACGTCAGCATTCAGTGCCATTTCCGCTCGTACATTCATTGCTTTCGGCCGCAAAAGCAAAGAATGTTGATGTGGAGAGTGTTGCCAAAGATGCGGGCTTATCGCACTGGTTAGCTTTTTTTGATGAGCAAAGTGACCAGGTGCGTGTTCCCCTCGACGAATTCAGTCTCTTCTTAATTACGCTATGGCGCTTGATGGATGATGAAAGCGGCGGGTTTGCAGCGCGTCAGTTAAAGATTGGCACCTTCGCAATGATGTGCCATTCGATTATTTCAGCGGGCAATTTGCGACGATCCCTTATCCGCAGCGCTCGCTATATTAAGCTGATAACCGATGATTTAGAGATCGAGCTCGAAGAGCGTGGCAGTGAGGCGCGACTCATTTTTGATTGGCATAACCCAAACGACCTCGATAGTGTATTTTTTATCACGTCGCTATTCGTGATTTGGGTGCGCTTATCTTGCTGGTTAATAGATCAGCCTATGCTGATGGAGCGCGTGCAGTTTAATTTTCCAAAGCCTGATTTTGGTGACGAATTTGAGTTGATGTTCCCATGCAGGATAGAGTTTTCGCAGTCACGTAATATGTTCGCATTCGATAGTAAGCAGCTCGCCCAACCACTGCGTCAAACGCCGGACACCTTGGCGTCTTTTCTAACTGACGCACCCCAATCACTATTAACGCAGTTTCGCGATGATAATAGTGTCACCGCTCAGATAAAAAGATTATTAATGCATCAGGGTGGCGAGGAGTCTCCGTTGTCACCACTTAGTTTTGATGATATTGCTGAGGCCTTAAAAACCACGACCCACACGCTGCGCAGACGCCTAAAAGATGAGGGCCATAGTTTTCAGGAAATAAAAGACAGTATACGCCGCGATGTGGCGGTGAGCAGTTTGAAACACAGTGATGTTAGTGTGCAAGACCTAGCCGAGCAGCTTGGCTTCTCTGAGTCTGCCGCCTTTATCCGGGCCTTTAAAAAATGGACAGGCCACACCCCGAGTGGGTTTAGAGAGCAAAGTAGCTAAACGTTTTCTTACACGCCGATACTAACCCTCAGTAATAATCACAGCCACCCCTCGTTTTGGCATTCTAGCCATTACATTTTAGTTAACAATAAACCTATCTGCTGATCTGCAATAAATTGTCAATGTACTTGTTAATCGAGGTCATTGAGCCTAATGACGCCTGCGCTATATTAGACGACGGTTCGTCACATACACAGGACAAAACTATGACAAACGAAGCATACATCTTTGATGCTATCCGAACACCTCGGGGTCGAGGTAAAGCGTCTGGTGCGCTACACGAAGTAAAGCCGGTTTCCCTTCTTTCACAACTTCTGCATTCGCTCGAAGAGCGCAATGGCTTTGAGTCAGAAGCAGTTGATGACATTGTAATGGGCTGTGTGACCGCCGTGGGTGACCAGGGAGCGGATATAGCAAAGACCGCCGCACTGGCAGCGGGTTGGGATGATGATGTAGCGGGTGTAGTGTTAAACCGCTTTTGTGCATCAGGTCTAGAAGCAGTGAACACAGCCGCGATGAAAGTGCGCTCAGGCTGGGAAAATCTCGTGGTCGCTGGAGGTGTCGAATCGATGTCGCGAATTCCCATGGGCAGCGACGGTGGCGCCTGGGCGATGGACCCGGAAACGAACTTCGATACGGGTTTTATGCCGCAGGGTATCGGTGCGGATTTAATTGCTACCTTAGGCGGCTACTCCCGCGAAGATGTCGATACGTTTGCAATGAATTCGCATCATAAAGCGGCGGATGCTTGGGAGCGAGGCGCGTTTAGTAAATCAGTGATTCCGGTTGTTGATCGCAACGGCATTACTATTCTAGAGCAAGATGAATTGGTTCGTCCTGATAGCAGTCTTGAGACACTCGGAAGTTTAAAAGCATCGTTCCAGATGATGGGCGACATGGGTTTTGACGGCGTTGCTAAAGAGCGTTATCCGCAGGTTGAAACAATTAAACATATTCATTCTCCTGGCAATTCGTCAGGTATTGTTGATGGTGCGGCAGCGGTCCTAATCGGTAGTGAAGCCGCGGGTAAACAGTTTGGTATGAAGCCACGAGCGCGCGTTGTCGCTACCGCTGTGGTTGGTACTGATCCGACTATCATGCTTACGGGGCCCGCGCCCTCGGCGCGTAAAGCCTTAAAAGTGGCAGGCATGGACGTATCGGATATTGATCTTTTTGAAGTGAACGAGGCGTTTGCATCGGTCGTCATGCGCTTTATGGATGAGATGGGCGTTGATGCCGACAAAGTCAATGTGAATGGCGGCTCGATTGCCATGGGGCATCCATTGGGCGCGACCGGGGCCATGATTATAGGTACGTTGTTGGATGAGCTCGAAGCCCGCGATTTAAAGACAGGTCTAGCGACCTTATGCGTCGGCGGCGGTATGGGTATCGCCACCATTATTGAAAGAGTTTAAGGACAGCTAGGAGTCTTACATGAGTTCAGTCTTATTAGAAAAAGATCAAGATAATATTATTCACTTGGTCTTAGATCGTCCAAACGCCAGCGCCAATGTGATGGATCAAACGTTCACTGATGATCTGGCCGCAGCGGTCAACGATATTCAGGCGATGGATGATTTTGCCGGCGTGATTTTTCGTTCTACCAAGAAAACCTTTTTTGCTGGCGGAGACCTTGATTCGTTGTACGCAACGACGAAGGAAAATGCGCAAGCATTGCATGACATGGTCACCAAAATTAAAGCGTCCATGCGTTATTTAGAAACCTGCGGCAAGCCAGTAGTTGCTTGTATTAACGGTGCTGCGTTGGGTGGTGGCTGGGAATTAGCCCTTGCCTGCCATCATCGTATTGCCCTTGAAAAAGGCGTGACGCTGGGTCTTCCTGAAGTGACGCTTGGCTTGTTGCCCGGTGGCGGGGGCGTGGTGCGCATGTCTCGATTGCTTGGTCTGCAAGCGGCCTTGCCTTACTTGACCGAAGGCAAACAATTCAAGCCAGAAAAAGGCAAAGAACTAGGTTTAATTGATGATGTGGTGGAAACCGCAGAACAGTTACTTGATGCAGCGATCACGTTCATTAAAGCGAATCCAAAAGCGCAGCAACCTTATGATGTAAAAGGGTATAAAGTGCCCGGCGGTAAGCCAACTAATCCTGCGCTCGCTAAAATGTTGCCCATAGCACCGGCCATGATGCGCGCGAAAACGAAAGGGACAATGCCCGCGCCGGAGTCAATTTTGTCGGTGATGGTGGAGAGTTTGCAAGTCGATATTGATTCGGCAATGCGTATCGAAACACGTTACTTTGTTGAATTGGTTTGTGGGCAAGTATCCAAAAATATGATTGGTACTTTCTGGTATCAGCTTAACGAAATTAAAGCAGGCGCAGCGCGACCGGAAGGCATTGCGGCCGCTAAATTTACCAAAGTGGGCGTGCTCGGTGCAGGGATGATGGGCGCGGGTATAGCGTATTCATCGGCTTCACGAGGCGTTGAAGTTGTTCTTAAGGATGTGTCGCAAGAAAGTGCCGATAAAGGCAAGGCGTATTCCGAGAATATACTCAATAAAAAAGTGAAGAAAGGGCGTATGAGCGCAGAAAGACGCGATCAAATTCTAGCCTTGATTACGCCGACCACGCAGGCCTCAGATTTGGCGGGTTGTGACATTGTTATTGAAGCGGTGTTCGAAGAGCGCGGGTTGAAAGCAAAAGTAACGCAAGAAGCGGAAGCGCAGCTTGATGCATCTGCCGTATTCGCATCGAACACCTCAACCTTGCCTATCACCGGTTTAGCGGAAAGCTCCGCGCGGCCAGCCAATTTTATAGGTCTGCATTTCTTTTCGCCAGTCGACAAAATGCCCTTGGTAGAGATTATTTGTGGTGAACAAACCTCAGACGAAACCTTGGCGCGTGCTTATGATTTTGTGCAACAAATCGCTAAGACGCCGATCGTTGTTAATGATAGCCGTGGTTTTTATACCTCGCGCGTATTTGGGACGTTCGCCAATGAAGGCATTGCTATGGTCGGAGAGGGTGTTGCACCGGCCGCGGTAGAAAATGCTGCATTTCTGGCAGGCTTTCCCGTCGGGCCGTTGGCAGTGACGGATGAGGTAAGTATGACGTTGATGGAAAAGATTCGGAATCAGACCATCAAAGACTTGCAGGACGAAGGTAAGCCTTATCAACATCATCCGGCTGAGAAAGTAGTAGATCAGATGCTGGAAGATAACCGCGCAGGCAAACTTGCTGGCGCCGGCTTTTATGAGTATCCCAAGGCAGGGGGTAAAAACTTATGGACAGGATTGTCGGGTAAGTTTGGTGGCGATGCTGACTTTGCATTACAGGATTTGAAAGACAGACTTCTCTATATACAAGCCATTGAAACCGCTCGTTGTTTAGAAGAAAAAGTACTCACGAGTGTCCGTGATGCCAATATTGGTTCGATCATGGGGATTGGTTATCCGGTATGGACTGGAGGCATTTTGCAATTTATCAACCAAGTAGGGCTTAAACAGTTTATTCACCGTGCTGAAGAATTGCATGAGCAATATGGTGAACGCTTTGCTGTGCCAGAACTGCTCAAAACGATGGCGGCTGAAGGGACGACATTTAAAGATTAATCAGCTTATCTATAAGCACACAAACTAAAACATAAACCATTAATGAAAGCGGGCGAGGTGTCTCGCCCGACAGGAGTTAGAAATGATAAAGCGTACAGTGTTTGAGTCAGAGCATGAAATGTTTCGCGATAGCTTTAAGAAGTTTTTGCAAGAAGAAGCGGTACCCTATCATGCGCAATGGGAAAAAGATGGTCAGGTTTCTCGAGAGCTTTGGCGAAAGGCTGGGCAAATGGGCTTTCTTTGCCCAACCATGCCAGAAGAATACGGCGGCGTAGACGCTGATTTTCGTTATAACGCCATCGTTGATGAAGAAGTCGCAAATCTCGGCTTGAGCGGAATTGGCTTCGGTCTTCACTCAGATATCTCGGTGCCTTATTTACTGAACTATGGCACGGACGAACAGAAGCAGAAGTATATGCCGGGCTGCATTAATGGGGATATCGTAACGGCAATCGCTATGACTGAGCCAGGAACAGGCTCGGATCTGCAGGGTGTGAAGACAACAGCGGTGTTGGACGGCGATCATTATATCCTTAATGGTTCGAAAACGTTTATTACCAATGGTCAAATGGCTGACTTAGTTATTGTTGTAGCCAAAACCGACCCAGCGGCTGGTGCGAAGGGCACAAGCTTGCTTTTGGTTGAAGCGGGTTTTGAAGGTTTTGATAAAGGCCAGAACTTAGAGAAAATTGGGATGAAAGCGCAGGATACGTCTGAACTTTTCTTCCAAGATGTGAAGGTGCCAAAAGAAAATTTGCTTGGCGCAGAGGGCATGGGCTTTATTTACCTGATGAAGGAGCTGCCTCAGGAGCGTTTGTCGGTTGGTTTAAACGCACTTGCCAATGCGGAATCTATTTTGCAACAAACGATCGACTATGTGAAAGAGCGTAAGGCATTTGGTCGGGCTATTTCATCCTTCCAAAATACCCAATTCAAGCTGGCCGAGATGTCAGCAACGCTAACCATGGCGCGTGTGTTCATTGATAAATGCTTGGAATTACACTTAGACAACAAGTTAGATGTTGTGACGGCTGCTAAGTTGAAACTGCTATCAACGGACATCCAATGCGACGTTATTGATGAATGTCTGCAATTGCATGGTGGCTACGGGTATATGTTGGAGTATCCAGTTGCGCGGGCTTATGCCGATGCACGGGTACAAAAAATTTATGCAGGTACGAATGAGATCATGAAATTAATTATCGGCCGCTCTATTGTGTAAAGCCGGTTAGTTTGTTCGGTAAGCCTTGCGGGTGTTTCGCAAAGCTTACCGCCTCTGCTTTACTTACTTCACTCTCGATAACGCCTTTATTACTGACATTAATAATGCGCCACCATAAAAAAAAGGAGTGCTAATGAGCCTGCCCCTTAACGGATTAAAAATACTCGATTTTTCAACTTTGCTGCCGGGGCCATATGCCACCCAGCTACTTTCAGATATGGGCGCCGAGGTGTTACGAATTGAATCGCCGACGCGTCCCGATCTTCTTAAAATGATGCCACCGATGGTGGGTAAAGTGTCCGCCGCGCACGCAACCATTAACCGCAATAAAAAATCGCTAGCTTTAGACTTAAAAAAGCCACAAGCAAAAGACATTATAAAAAAATTGCTGAGTGAGTATGACATTGTTGTAGAACAATTTAGGCCAGGGGTTATGTCACGCCTGGGGCTTGGGTATTCAGAGGTCAAGGCCATTAATCCATCGGTGATCTACTGTTCGATTACGGGTTATGGGCAAACTGGCCCACTAAAAGATCGTGCCGGGCATGACATCAATTATTTAGCCTTATCAGGTTTGGCCAGTTATTCGGGGACGAAAGAATCCGGCCCGATGTTATCGGCGACGCAAATTGCGGATATAGCGGGAGGGTCTCATCATGCAGTGATGGCGATATTAGCGGCCTATATTCAGCGTACCACAAGCGGTGAGGGGCAGCATTTAGATATCAGCATGTCTGATGCGGCGTTGTCGCTCAATACCATGTTTGGTGCGGCGGCATTGGCTGACGCGAAGCCGCCGGGCTTAGGCACCGAAATGTTAAACGGTGGCTTGTTCTATGGTTATTATCAAACTGCAGATGATAAGTATTTGTCGATTGGGAGCTTAGAGCCAAACTTTGCAGCAGGCTTACTCAGTTTGCTAGGTTTGCAGGACTGTATGAACCTAATTGCTGATGTACGTCCGGCCTCACAAGAAAAGCTAAAGAAAGCGATTCAGGATAAAATTTCTGCACAGAGCCGCACTTATTGGGTGGAGGCTTTTGCTGCGATTGATGTGTGCGTTGAGCCGGTACTCGACTTTAATGAGGCCGCACAACATCCGCATTTTGTCGAGCGTGGGATGGTCGTGCAAGCGCTTGATGAGCACGGTAATAGTGTCAAACAGCTCAAATCAGCGCTACCATTTCCCGCTACTCAGGTGACGATGGGTGCTGAATTGGGCCGGCATACTCAAGAGGTCATGCAAAGTTTGGGTTATAGCAATGCGGAGATTGAAGAATTAGCGAATCAGGCTTGCGTTAAAACCTATGCGCAATAAACTAGGGCTCCTGTAAATTGACCATTTATTATTAAGGTAACGAAATTTTATGTCGCTAATCACAGATCCAAGTTTGATTTTTGTCATGCTTGCCCATGTATTTTTGATACTGAGCCTCTATATTGTCCTTGTGACACGCAAAGCAAAGGCAATTAAGGAAGGCCGTGTCGACTTGCAAAAAACCGCATTGGATGACAAACAATGGCCGAGCGAGGTCGTGCAGGTTAATAATAACATCAATAACAATTTTCAGACGCCAGTTCTGTTCTATGTGGTCTGTTTATCAGCTATGTTGTCGGGGCAATCCGGCGGATTAATGTATTGGTTTGCCGTTGCTTTTGTTAGCTTACGTTTTGGCCATACGATTGTTCACATTACTAGTAACTATATACCGTTGAGAATGCCCCTATTTGCTGGCAGTCTTCTGGCGCTACTAAGTATGGTGATTACCTTACTCGCGCGTTTGCTTTAAGCTTAAGTCGTATGCCTCTGCAGACTTAATAAGAATAATTCTTGCGAATGTCATAAAGCCTTGCCACACTTTTAGCTTGTCGTATCTATTTCAGGCGATACAAAACTTTAATAAGCATAAGTATTAAGACAAGCTTTATGACAAAAATAGTTCCGGTAGTAATGGCGGGTGGCAGTGGCACCCGCTTGTGGCCGCTTTCGCGCAAGATGTTCCCCAAGCAGTTTCTCTCTCTTGTCAATTCGACGACCATGTTTCAAGATACGTTGTCGCGACTTCAGGGTAATGAATTTTCAGTCGGTCTACCGATTATTGTATGTAACGATGAACATCGTTTTATTGTGGCCGAACAGTTACGTGAAACCTCCATAACTAGCCAAGCGATCATACTCGAGCCAGTGGGCCGCAATACGGCACCGGCCGTTGCTTTGGCTGCTTTGGATGCTATTGAAAAAGGCGATGATCCATTGTTGTTAGTGCTTGCAGCAGATCATGTAATACGTGACGATGAAACGTTCCGTAAAGCCGTGGTCAAAGCTTCGACTGCAGCACAAGCGGGCAAGTTAGTGACGTTTGGTATTGTGCCACGAGGCCCCGAAACGGGTTACGGTTACATCAAAGCAAAAGCGAGCACAGAGCAGCTTGCACCCGTTGAGACTTTTGTAGAAAAACCAGATTTAGAGACGGCCAAGGCTTACTTGGCATCAGGCGATTACTTTTGGAATAGCGGGATGTTCTTGTTTAAAGCATCAAGCTATCTTGCCGAATTAAAACGACACCAGCCAGCGATTTTAGGTGCTGTAGAAAAAGCCTATGCAGGCAAGCAGGCTGACTTAGATTTTACGCGCCTAGATGTTGAGGCATTTAAAGCCTGCCCAGATGATTCTATCGACTATGCCGTGATGGAAAAAACAGATAATGCCGCCATGATTGGTTTAGATGCCGGTTGGAGTGATGTTGGTTCTTGGTCCTCACTATGGGAAGAGAGTGAGCACGATGCGCAGGGCAACGTGTGTCGAGGAGATGTGTTTGTGCATGACGCGAGTAATAATCTGTTATTCAGTGATCATAAAATGATTGCAGCCCTGGGTGTGGAAGATCTTGTGGTTGTGGATACGCCTGATGCTGTGATGGTTAGCCGAAAAGACAAAGTGCAAGAGGTAAAGCAGATTGTTAAGCAGTTGGAGAAGCAAGACCGTTCCGAGGCACATTTTCATCGTGAAGTAGCGCGACCTTGGGGGTGTTACGACTCAATTGATATGGGAGAGCGCTTCCAAGTTAAGCGTATTACTGTGAAGCCCGGCGCTAAACTATCCTTGCAGATGCATCATCATCGCGCAGAGCACTGGATTGTTGTTTCAGGAACGGCATTGGTGACGATTGGTGATAAAGAGCGCATGCTCTCAGAAAACGAATCGACGTACATCCCGATTGGTATGACGCATCGTTTGGAGAACCCCGGGGTACTCCCGTTAGAGATGATCGAAGTACAAAGCGGTAGTTATTTGGGTGAGGACGATATTGTGCGTTTTGATGACACCTATGGGCGCAGTTAGGGTACGGTCATCGAGAAAGTCACCACAGTGATACCTTATGCTATTTTTTCTGTTATCATGCCGCCGTTAGTTGATTTAGTTAGTACATTTCATTAGTAATCGGTTCTCACCTAAAGCCCATAGAGACAGGGCGTGAGGACCCGTAAATAACAAAATATAAAGAGATATTTCATGAGTAAGAAAATTTTAATTAGTGCCATCGTTGCGCTTCCTCTTCCGTATGTTTTACTTGCCATAGTGGCGGCAGTAGCAGGATTACCAGGAGGATTAGATACAAGCGCGTTTTTGAGTGCGGAATCGGGTACCATTTTTTACGTAGTAGCGGTCATTTTATTCTTGGTGGCGGGTATTATTCCTTCATTATTTGAAGGCAGCGATGCGTCTTTTGATGGTGAAGAAGAGGATGATAACGGTCCATTAGGTGACGATTTAGGGACTGTAAAGTGGTTTAACGTCAATAAAGGTTTTGGTTTTATCACGACCGAATCTGGCGAGGATATCTTTGTACACTTTCGTTCTATCCAAGGTAAAGGGCGCAGAAGCTTACGCCAAGGTCAAAGTGTACGCTTTGATATTTCCAAAGGCGATAAAGGCCTTCAAGCGGATAACGTGTCGGTTGTTCGATAGCGCTGCACTCGGTGTCTGTTGACACTGAGCCCCCTCTAGCTTGCCTATGGTTCGTTGTTAGGCAAGCTTGCTTTTAATGTTACGATCCAAGAGCTCAGTATAAACTTGCCAAGTTGATGAGAGCGTTCAAATTTGATTCGCTGCTCTTACTTTTCCGCTTGCGTTTGCCTTCATCTTCGATGAAGTAGTGGCTCTCTCACAATTAACGTCAAACTAAACCTTCAAACCCAAAGGCGCTTTACCTATTCACCCCCCCGCTATGACAATGGCTAACGCCATGGCACGAGTTTTTTTTCATCCTTTGTTAAGACCCACCATTTTTCTGCACCCTCTACTTCGCTTTCTGTCCAGGTTGTGCTTGAGCAGCGAATTTCGTGATCCAAGCATTTAAAAAATGCCTCTGCACAGGCGAGATCATTTTCCCAGCCGGTATGCGCGCTACGAAACCATACACTGCAGTAGAGTTTGCCGGCAGCGTGCGGATTAATAAATACCTCAATACGATTAGCTTCTGTTTCAACGAAAACAGTGCAGGCACGTCCCGCATCAAAATTAGTTTGCGTTAGTTTTTCAAGTTCCGTGTGGTTAAACAATTGGCGCAAGCACTCTGCCAGCTTTGTTGCTTCAATATGCTTGATATAGATTTCAATGTCTGGTTGCATCGTCTTCACATTCGTTCATTTTTAAAAAATTTGCGCAGGCGTTGCCAAATCATACTGAGGTAAGCGAGCGCACAAATAACACCCGCTATGGTACCAATTATGATAGCGACCAGCCCAAGCAACTCTTGTTCTTGAGATGGCGCCATATAGAACTCAGCATAGGTGAGGGCGGATAAACTACAGAGCAGTGCAATGGCGCTTATAAGGTACCAGCCAAATTGTCTCTTCAGGCGTTGATGGTGGTCTGCCGTATTCATTTTAATTTACTGTGTAGGGTGTGTTATTTCGCATCAATATATGCAGTGTCACATCATAACTGAGTGTTAAGCAAGCTCGCTCAATGAGGACGCGTTTATTTTGCTTTTTACTCCGCCATACATGGGGAGTCATAGAGATGAGATTTTCGATGTCTACGCTGTTATCTAGGGTGAAATCTCCCTGCACTTGTTGGCGGTCAATTAAATCAAAATAGGCCGAGGTAATCGTAGTTTCAGACGCCGCGCGCTTGTCTTTTAGCTCAGTGTAAAGTGCTTCACGCAAAGCTTTCAAATGCTTATTACCGGTTTCTACAAATACAAAAATTCCATTAGGTTTTAGTACGCGTGCGACTTCATCAATACTCAGTCGACAAAACATAAACGTGCATAGATCTTGCGAGGCCTGGGCTAAAGGAAGCTTAAATGCATTACCTACTAACCATGTGGCCTGTTTGTATTGCCGGCTGGCTGCTTTGAGTGCAGGGGTTGAAATATCTAGCCCCGTGGTATGAATTGACTCGACATACTCGGCTAAAAAATGACTAATCGCATGTGTGTAATACCCTTCACCGCAAGCGACATCGCAATAGTTGAGTGTTCTTGAAGCGCCTAGACTTGTTGAACGTAAATGTGAAGCTAACCGTGTTTTCAAGGCACTTAAAATAGGTTCATAGTGACCTAGGTTTAAGAATGCAGTGCGGGCCTGAACCATCTCTAGGCTATCACCGGGTTGTTTACTTTTTTTATGTTGATTAAGTAATAAGTTGAAGTAGCCCTGTTTGGCGCGATCAAAGCGATGATTATTTTGGCAGGTCAGTGATCGCCGGTCATCAGTTAACCTTAGCGTTTCCTGACAAACCGGACAGCTCAGATACGGGCTAAGTACAAGCATGTGCTAAAGGTTTTGGCTTTGCATAGTGAAGCTGCTTGCTTTAGTTAGCAAGCAGCTTCACCAGAATACCTTCGTAAATATCACTGAGGTCATTTAGATCCTGGATCGACACGTGCTCGTCTATCTGATGAATCGTCGCATTTAAAGGGCCGAGTTCAAGCACCTGTGCACCGGTGGGAGCAATAAACCGGCCATCTGACGTGCCGCCGCTAGTTGATAGATTTGTGTCGATACCCTTGGTCTTTTTAATGGCGGCAACCGCCGCATCGACTAAGGGCCCAGCTTCCGTTAAAAACGGCTGCCCGCTGAGATTCCACTCAATTTCATAGTGCAGATTATGTTTTTGCAGAATCGCTTCCGTTTTATTCATAAGTTGTTCGGCGGTGACTTCCGTACAGAAGCGAAAATTAAAAAGTACTTCCCCCTGTCCGGGAATAACATTTGTTGCCCCCGTTCCACAGTTAAAATTCGTAATTTGGAAGGAGGTGGCGGGAAAAAATTCGTTGCCTTGATCCCATTCAATCGTTGTCAGCTCAGCCAGCGCAAGACTAGCCGTATGAATGGGGTTGTCGGCTAGGTGAGGGTACGCAACATGGCCTTGTTTGCCAAGAATGTTTAGTTTTGCGTTTAATGATCCTCGACGGCCGTTTTTAATTACGTCACCTAGCTGCTCTGTGCTCGAAGGCTCACCCACCAAACACCAATCTATTTTTTCGTTACGCGCCTCAAGTGCTTCAATCACTTTGACCGTACCATGCTTTGCCGGACCTTCTTCATCGCTTGTTATCAGATAGGCAATCGAGCCGCTATGGTTCGGGTGCTCTTTAGTGAAACGCTCACATGCGGTGATAAACGCAGCCAAACTACCTTTCATATCCGCGGCGCCGCGGCCGTGTAAAAAGCCGTCCGCAAGCTCAGCGGCAAAGGGCGGGTATCGCCATTGATCTTCGGGCCCAGTGGGAACGACGTCGGTGTGACCCGCAAAACAAATCAATGGGCCTTCGCTGCCTTTTCTTGCCCATAGGTTTGTGACGTCTTCAAACACCATTGTTTCACAGTTAAAGCCGAGAGGCGTTAAATGTGCTCGCATCATATCTTGGCATTCAGCGTCTTCAGGGGTGACCGAAGGTTGTTGAATCAGGGCTTGGGCAAGTTTAATGGTTGCCGTATTTTGTTGAGACATAACATTCCAAAATGACAAATAGAGTAGTAATCAAACCAAGGTAAAAATAAACCAAACACGAAGTGCCACGTATGCAGCGAAACAATGGCCCCTCGTTAATGCAAATGCATGGTTAAGACTGATAGATCTTAGTTATTCGCATGCAAGGCTTCATTCAGTTCGATGGCTGATTTATTTGTGAGGCATTCTACGCATCCATTTTCAGAATTGCGACGAAATAGAAGATCTGGCTGTCCAGCCAGGTCGCGCGCTTTCAGCTTTTCGACCTCAGCGCCGGTGTTATCTAGCATACGTATTTTAGTGCCTGCGGTGATATATAGACCCGACTCAACGATGCAGCGATCCCCAAGCGGGATACCGATACCGGCGTTGGCACCAATTAGACTGTTATCACCTACTTTGATAATGATATTGCCACCGCCCGAGAGAGTGCCCATCGTTGAGCAGCCGCCTCCAAGGTCAGAGCCTTTGCCAACCATGACGCCCGCAGAGATTCGACCTTCAATCATTGAAGTACCCTCAGTGCCAGCGTTAAAATTAACAAACCCTTCATGCATAATGGTCGTGCCTTCGCCAATGTAGGCGCCCAAACGCACGCGTGCGGTATCAGCAATACGAACCCCCGACGGCACAACGTAATCGGTCATTTGCGGAAATTTATCAACGGATTTTACCTCGATTAATTTACCGCTTAAACGTGCTTCTAGCTGTCGTTTTGGTAATTCGCTTAGGTCAATTGCACCTTGATTTGTCCAAGCGACATTTGGCAGCAAGCCGAAAATGCCGTCTAGGTTGATACCGTGCGGCTTGACCAAACGATGCGACAGTAAATGCAGTTTTAAATAAACTTCAGGCGTTGAGCTGGCGGTAAGATCCTCTTCTATAATGACCAAAACAATGGGCGCTGATGAGCCTTTCAATTGTTTAGCGAGCTCGCTAATGTCAAGCAAATCACCTTCGACCAATGTTGTTAGCGCTTCGTCAGTCAGTTCTAACGTTTGGTTACCTGCGTCAAGAGATAAGGCAGCTTGAACCTGTTCAACCAGAGCACTCGAAGGTTGGTAGAGTGGCTGAGTAAACAGTGCTTCAAGCCATTCACCTTGATTATTTTTGCTGCCTACGCCGAGGCCGATTGCTACCGTCATGTCTTTACCTGTCTTGACTACATTAATGAAATTATAAAATTTAACGTGCGAAAATATTTTGATACAGCTCGGGCTTAAACCCAAGGTATATCTTGCCGCCTACTTCAAGCAGGGGACGTTTTATGAGCGATGTGTTTTCGAGCATTAAACGCAAGGCTTGTTCATTATCAACATTTTGCTTGTCAGCGTCATCGAGTTTTCGCCAAGTCGTACCGCGCTTGTTAATTAACGCATCCCATGCCGCTTGTTTTAACCAATCCTCAATTTTAGATCGTTCCGCGCCCACTTTTTTATAGTCATGAAAGGTATAGTTTATGCCTTGGTCACTAAGCCAAGCCATCGCTTTTTTCATGGTGTCGCAGGCTTTGATTCCGTAAATGTTGACATCGTTGCTCATCAATTAAACTACCTTTATAAACCTTCTAAAAATTTACGAATGCGTTGCGCTGCTTCAATGCACTCTTCGAGCGGTGCGACCAAAGCCATGCGAACGCGTTGGCTTCCTGGGTTTAGACCATCAACCGTGCGAGATAAATATGAGCCAGGCACCACCGTGACGTTTTGCTCCTCGAATAAGCGCTTGCAAAAAACGACATCATCAATAGGTGTCTTCGGCCAAAGATAAAAGCTCGCGTCAGTTTGTGTCACGTTAATCACTGGTTTAAGTATCTCTAATACGGCTTTAAACTTCTCGCGATACGCCTCTCGGTTGGCTTTGACATGCGCTTCGTCTTGCCAAGCGGCGATGCTTGCGCGTTGATGATGAATCGGTAACGCACAGCCATGATAGGTTCTGTATTTTAAGTATTCGGTCATTAGTGCGGCGTCACCGGCAACGAAGCCGGAACGCATGCCTGGTAAGTTGGAGCGTTTTGACAGCGAGTGAAAAACGACGCAGCGTTTATAGTCGTCTCGACCAATCTCGGCACAAACCTGTAGTAGGCCGAGAGGCGGGTTTTGCTCGTCCGTATAGATTTCTGAGTAACACTCATCGGAGGCTAAAATGAAATCGTACTTGTCGGCTAGCTCTATAAGTTCGACTAGCGTTTCTTTTGACACCACGGCGCCTGTTGGGTTGCCTGGCGAGCATAGAAATAGGATTTGGCAACGTTCTAACGAATTGGCGTCGAGTTGTGTAAAGTCTGGCACAAATCCATTTTGTTCAAGCGCCGGTAATAGTAATAATTGTGCACCGGCCAGATAAGTGGCCCCCTCATAGATTTGATAGAAAGGGTTAGGACTCACGACCAACGGGTCTTTGCTTGCATCGATAGCCGCTTGCGTGAAAGAAAAGATACCTTCACGTGTTCCGCTGCAGGGTATAACCATCGTTTCTGGATCTAGACTGTTGGGCTTTAGCGAAAAACGTTGTGTTGCCCAAGCAGCGATAGTTTGACGAAGCTCTAACACCCCTTTTGTGCTCGGATAGATTTCTATCTGGTCAATTTCATCAACAAGCAGTTTTTTAATGGCGGCCGAAGCCGGATGCTTAGGTTCGCCAATGGACAGTTTGATTGGCCGCAGCTCAGGGTTTGGCGTCACCGTGCTGAGCAATGCATTGAGCTTTTCAAAAGGGTAGGGTTGCAGTTTTTCCAGATTAGGGTTCATGGTTTAGTCCTGAAAACGCAAACTATGAAGCTTGAGCTTGCGGTGATGAAAGGTCGTCTAATTGCGTAGAAATGTCATGCTGAAGTGTTGTACACATGGCCTCATCGCTCAGAGGTTGTCCGTTTTCTTGAGAAATAAAGAAAACGTCTTCGACGCGTTCACCGAGTGTAGCGATACGCGCATTGATCATCACGAGGTCATGGGTATACAAAATATGACCGATGCGCGCTAATAAACCGGGTCGGTCTGGCGTGACGACTTCCATGACAGTGCGGTGATTGAGCGTATCATTGCTCAGCGTGACTTCCGTCGGAAACGCAAAGGCTTTTAGTTGACGAGGTGTGCGACGGTTAATGATTTCTGGGTAATCATCGGGGTCATCTAACGCTTCAACCAATTTTTTAATAATCGTAGCCTTACGTGCTTGGTCAGCAGCAAACCCTTGATTATTTGCATCGGTCGCTATAAACGTACTCACACTGAATTCTGAACTACCCGTGCTGATGCGTGCGCTTAGAACGTTCAAGTTGAGTTGTTCGAACATTGCGGCCGTTGCGGCAAATAGATCTTCATCAGACTTTTGGTAAATCATGATTTGTGAAAAACCTTGACCATTCTCAGTATTTTTATCCCGAATGGCGATAACCGGTATCGTTGGGTCTTGCTGGGAAAGTATATGTTCACATTGCCAAACGATATCTGAAACGTAACCCTGTAAAAAATAATCTGCATCGAGTGAATCGAGTAACTCGTTGACCGCAGAGGCTGGATATTCTTTCATAAGGAGTGTCGTGCGCACTTCTTTTTGTGTCGCGGCGATCCAGTCTTCTCGGTCAAGCTTGTCTTCAATGCCCTTTCGTATCGCACGCCGGCTTTCAATATACAGCTGTTGCAGTAAGCTTGAGCGCCAGCTATTCCAAAGTTTCGGGTTGGTGGCAGCGATATCGCAAACCGTCAGCACGTAAAGATAGTCTAAGTGCACCAAACTAGGTATCTGCTCAGCGAATTCGTAAACTATATCTGGGTCGGCGATATCTTTCTTCTGTGCCGTCATCGACATTAGTAGGTGATGCTCGACAAGCCAACTGATAAGTTGTGTATCGCGTTCGCTGTAATGGTGACGCTGACAGAACTTGATGACATCTTGCGCGCCAAGCTCTGAATGATTACCACCTCGTCCTTTTGCAATATCGTGGTAAATGGCAGCAACGAAAATCAGCTCAAGCTTGGGCAGATCATCAACCAATGAGGACGCAAGCGGAAAGCGCTCTATGGCGCGTGGGTCGCTCAGATTAACGATATTACGAACGAGGTTGATGGTATGCGTATCAACGGTGTAAACGTGAAAAAGGTCGTGCTGCATTTGCCCAACAATGGAGGCAAACTCTGGTAAATAGCGCGACAGAACGTTGTACTTCAACATATTGTTGAGCGTACGATGTAGCTTATGTGGCGTGCGTAATATTTCTCTGAATAAGCTGGTATTGCCCAGATCGTTTCGGAAACTTTCATCAATCAGGTATTGATGTTCACGAATCAGACGGATCGTAGTCGACCGAATACCCTTAATTTCGGGATCGCTTGCCATCAGAGAGAAAATTTCAATTAAGGCGTAAGGCGAGCGATCAAAAACTTCATTGTTAACGGTTTCGATGTAACCATTATTGAGTTGAAAGCGCCTGTTGATCGGCGTGATTTGTACCGATTTATTTGTATTAAGATAGAACTCATCGAAGTACTGTAAAATCACATCTGCGAGTTCACCAATGCCAAGTACGGTCCGGAAGTAGCGCTGCATCATCTGCTCGACGCCTAAGCCTTCATTGTTGTCTTCGTAGCCTAAAATGCTGGCCACACGCCGTTGATGATCAAACAGCAAACGGTTTTCATTTCGCCCTGCCACCATTTGTAGCCCGTAGCGCAAGCTCCAAAGAAATGTCTCGCCTTGAAGTAGCATGTTAAATTCGTCATCAGTTAAAAACTTATAGCGTTTTCGGGTATCCACGGCATTGAAACCAAAATGGCGTTTTGTTACCCAAGCGATAGTTTGAATGTCACGGAGCGTGCCCGGTGACGATTTAATATTGGGTTCAAGATTGTATTCTGTGTCGGTGTACTTGGCATGCCGGCCTAATTGTTCGTTGTATTTGGCAATAAAATAATCTCGTGACGGGTAAACCTCATCTGAGTAGACACGTTTGCTGAGCGACAAGCGAAGCGCCTCGTCGCCAGTAATTGTGCGCGTCTCTAATAAGTTGGTGGCGATGGTGACATCTTCTTTGGCTGATTCGATGCATTCGTTTAGCGTGCGTACGCTGTGTCCGATATCAAGCTTCAAATCCCAAAGCAGTGTAATGAATGCGGATAACGCTTCGCCGAGAGCAGGCGAAATCTCATCTTTTGCTAGTATCAATAAGTCTATATCTGAGTAGGGATGCAACTCGCCTCGGCCATATCCACCAACAGCCAGCAGTGCAGTATCTTGATCAATAGCAAAACGTGTCCACAGTGCGGCGAGGAGTTGGTCCATAAACCATGCTTTTGCGCCAAGAATGTCGCGAATATTACCGCCTGCGATATAAATCGCGTCAAATGCCGAGGCGGCGCGCGCAAGAAATTCTTTGGCCTCTTTGGCAGGGTACGTGCAATCTTTGAGTTGTGACTGCATCACGCTTATGCTGATTTCAGATTGCGTTAGGAATTGCTCTCGTATGACGGTATGAATAAGTGGGCTGCTCATGCCACCTCAAAATACGCTTTTTCTTCATCGCGCATTGTTAGTACTTCAAAGCCATCTTTTGTGACAAGCACGGTATGTTCCCACTGCGCTGATAGCTTGTGATCTTTTGTGACGACCGTCCATTCGTCTGGTAACAGTTTACACTGGCGTTTGCCTTGGTTGATCATCGGTTCAATTGTAAAAATCATGCCTTCTTGCAGTGCCATACCCGTGCCTTTTTTTCCATAATGCATGACTTGCGGTTCTTCATGAAACACTGCGCCAATGCCATGACCGCAATACTCCCGTACGACAGAGTAATAATTACTTTCTGCATGCTTTTGAATCACAGCGCCGATATCGCCTAGGCGAGCGCCTGGTTTGACAAGCTGGATACCCTTATACATACATTCTTGCGTAATGCGCACCAACCGGTCGGCAGCAATACTCGATTTGCCGATAAAAAACATTTTGCTGGTGTCGCCATGATAGCCATCTTTAATGACGGTGATATCGATATTAATAATATCACCACTCTTTAAGACCTTTTTGTCCGTGGGGATGCCGTGACAAATGACGTGATTGACTGATGTGCAAATAGATTTCGGAAAGCCCTTATAGTTTAGCGGCGCAGGGATTGCGTCTTGCACATTTACGATATAGTCGTGGCATATCGTATTTAGTTCTTCTGTGCTTACGCCTATTTGAACATGCGGTTCAATCATTTGGAGTACATCCGCGGCAAGACGTCCTGCAATGCGCATTTTTTCGATTTCTTCAGGCGTTTTAATCGTTACATTCATGAGTTGGCTGTTATCGTTGGGGTTAAATACTTAAGTTTTTGATTCGATAAACTACTATTCAATTTAAAAGTACTGGTGAAAGCGGCGATATTCTACCTTTTTGTGGCGCTGAAGAAAATAATTTATAAGTATCAAGTCGATGTGTATTTCACTAAAAAACTTCTTTTTTGATCGTTGTTATGGTATAAAGCGCTCGCTAATTTTCGGGAAGACTCACGTCATATTGACTTCATGCTCCCGATAACTAAATCCGCACACGTTTCGACACGTTTATCTGGGTGCTGGTGGATATTTTCCGCTGGTGGATAAATGGGAGGCGTGGAGGTCTAACCCAAACACATTAAAGGAAATATCATGGCGTCAGTTTCTATGCGCGACCTGTTAAAAGCAGGTGTACACTTTGGTCACCAGACTCGTTACTGGAATCCAAAAATGGGCAAATATATCTTTGGAGCCCGAAACAAAATTCATATCATCAACCTCGAACAAACTGTTCCTGCGTTGAATGAATCTCTTGCAATGGTCAAGAAATTGGCCGAGAGCAAAAACAAGGTCCTCTTCGTAGGTACCAAGCGTGCAGCAAGCAAAATCGTAAAAGAAGAAGCCGAGCGCTCAGGTATGCCTTACGTTAACCATCGCTGGTTGGGTGGTATGTTGACGAATTACAAAACAATTCGCCAAAGCATTCGCCGATTCCGAGAGCTTGAGTCGCAGTCTAAAGACGGTACTTTTGACAAGATCACTAAGAAAGAAGCATTGATGCGTGTTCGAGAAATGAACAAGTTAGAACGCAGTATTGGTGGTATCAAGGACATGGGCGGTCTACCAGACGCACTTTTCGTTATTGATGTTGATCACGAGCGCATTGCGATAAAAGAAGCAAACAAGCTAGGTATACCGGTCATTGGGATTGTAGATACTAACAGTGATCCAGACGGCGTTGACTACGTTATTCCTGGTAACGATGATGCGATTCGGGCCATTCAAATCTACGCGAAAGCATTTGCTGACTCTGTTGTTGAAGGAACAGTTGCTGGTGGTGGCGAGTATGTAGAAGTTGCTGAAGAAGCGCCTGCTGCGGCAGAAGATTCGGCGGAGTAAGCTTACGTCAACAAGCAAGAGCGCATAAGCGCTCTTGCTCTAAGTTTGCACAATATTGTAAGGGGCGTTGTCCCTTTTTTTATTAGCCCTTAGGGCGATTTAGTGAGGAATTGTGATGGCTGGTATTAGTGCCTCAATGGTAAAAGAGCTGCGTGAACGCACAGGCTTGGGCATGCTTGAGTGTAAAAAAGCACTTGCGGAAGTGGAAGGTGACGTCGAAAAAGCAATTGAAGAATTGCGTAAAAAAAGTGGTATGAAAGCGGCTAAGAAAGCGGGTCGAACCGCTGCAGAAGGTGTGGTTGTGGTTAAGGCCGCGGACGACAATACGTCAGCCATGCTTGTGGAAGTAAACTCGGAAACAGATTTTGCAGCAAAAAATGAAGATTTTGTTGCGTTTGCAAATAAAGTTGCTGATGAAGCATTTGCTTCAGGTTCAACCGAAGTTTCCGGTTTGTTGGATTCTGAGCGTGAAGCATTGGTCCAGAAGATTGGTGAGAATATTTCACCGCGTCGCGCATCAAAGGTTGAAGGTGAAGTAGTGGGCGTTTATGTTCATTCAAATTCACGCATCGCATCAATTGTGGCGCTAAACGGCGGCGATGTTGCTCTGGCAAAGGATGTCGCTATGCACGCAACGGCTGTCAATCCGCGTATCCTTAACCCTGAAGATATGCCTGCTGAAGAGCTCGAGAAAGAAAAAACCATCATTAAAGCGCAGCCTGACATGGAAGGTAAGCCGGCGGAGATCGTTGAGAAAATGATGGGCGGTCGTATCAAAAAGTTTTTGAAAGAAAATAGCTTGGTTGAGCAGCCATTCGTTAAGAACCCAGAAGTGACTGTTGGTCAACTCGTGAAAGAAGCGGGTGCAGAAATTGTTTCTTTTGTGCGTTTAGAAGTTGGTGAAGGTATCGAAGTTGAAGAAACTGATTTCGCTGCGGAAGTTGCAGCACAGTTAAACAGCTAAGATTAAAAAACGGGCTTGTTCACAGGCGAGTCCAAATGAGTTGTTGAGAAGTTAATTTTTGCATAGCAGCTAAAGCCTCTTCTTGTTACAATTTGCGCCGTGCCGCAACCAAATAGCATTCGCTGATTGGTTGCGGCATTGTTGTATTTAAAATCCGCATTTAGTGGGTGTATACGTTCAACGACGCTGACACATTAGGGACACAATAACGATGCCAGTAAATCTCCAGCCGAAATACAAACGAGTTCTGCTAAAACTAAGTGGTGAAGCCTTGATGGGTGAGGAAAACTTTGGCATTGATCCAAAGGTTTTAGACCGCATGGCGCTTGAGGTAGGGCAGTTAGTAGGCATCGGTGTTCAAGTGGGTATGGTGATTGGTGGTGGCAACTTGTTTCGTGGCGCCGCGTTAAGTGCTGCGGGTATGGATCGTGTCACCGGTGATCATATGGGGATGCTAGCGACTGTCATGAATGCATTGGCCATGCGGGATGCGCTTGAACGTTCAAATATTTCGACGCGTGTTATGTCTGCTATTCCGATGAGTGGCGTGGTCGACCATTACGATCGGCGTACGGCCGTGCGTTGGTTGAAAGATGGTGACGTGGTCATCTTCAGTGCAGGCACAGGAAACCCGTTTTTTACGACAGATTCGGCTGCTTGTTTACGAGGCATTGAAGTCGATGCGGACGTCGTGTTGAAAGCGACAAAAGTTGATGGTGTCTACGATAGCGATCCAATGAAAAATAAAGATGCGCAAAAATTCGATAGTTTAACCTATGATGAAGTGTTGGATCGTAAACTTGGCGTCATGGACCTAACTGCAATTTGTCTATGCCGTGATCATGATATGCCAGTGCGTGTTTTCGATATGAATAAGGCAGGCGCTTTAACAAATATCATGGTCGGTGAATCGGAAGGCACGCTTATCCAACCAAATGCCTTGGAAAAGCCAGAGTAAATTTATAACAACTAATTGGATGTTGGTGATCGAGCTAACAGCAACGAATACCTAAGGGGACACCTCTGTGATTGAAGAAATTAAGCAAGATGCGGAAACGCGCATGAATAAGAGCTTGGATGCACTGGCCGTCGCGTTTGCTAAGATTCGTACGGGTCGTGCGCACCCTAGCATTTTAGATAGTGTAATGATTTCCTACTACGGTGTTGATACGCCATTGAAGCAGGTTGCAAACATTGGTGTAGAAGATGGTCGTACCCTAGCGGTATCTGCTTGGGAAAAACCGATGGTTCCGGTTATTGAGAAGGCGATTCTTGCCGCTAACCTGGGTTTGAATCCTGCTACCTCAGGCGATTTAATTCGTGTACCGATGCCACCATTAACAGAAGAAACGCGTCGCGATATGGTGAAGTTGGCGAAGGCTGATGCTGAAAATGCACGCGTGTCTGTGCGTAACGCGCGGCGTGACGCGAACTCAGATCTAAAAGATTTGTTGAAAGAGAAAGAAATTTCGGAAGACGATGAAAAGCGTGGCGCGGATCAAATTCAGAAATTAACGGATGCCTATATAGCGAAAGTTGAGACAGCATTTCAGGGAAAAGAAGCGGATCTGATGGAAGTATAGGGAAACGCTTTATGTCCTTTTTCGGGATGCTAAGGTTGGAAAATGAGTTCTGACATACCTTATTGTGCAGATAATAAACCGCGTCACATTGCAATTATCATGGATGGTAACAATCGGTGGGCGAAACAAAAGCGTTTGCTTGGCGTCTCTGGCCACAAGGCCGGCGTCGAAGCGGTAAGGGCTGTCGTTAAAACGTGCCGTGAGCAAGGCATTGAAGTACTGACGCTTTTCGCTTTTAGTAGTGAAAATTGGCGACGGCCTGCCGACGAAGTTAGTGCGTTAATGCGATTGTTTTTGTTGGCGCTCCAGCGTGAAATTAATAAGCTCGATAAAAATAATATTTGCCTGAAAATAATTGGCGATCGGTCAAAGTTTAGTCCTCTCCTACAAGACTATATGGAAAAAGCTGAGCGTCAAACAGCCTCAAATACCGGTATGAGCTTGGTGATTGCTGCAAATTATGGCGGTCAATGGGATATAACGCAGGCTGCCCAAAAACTGGCATTGAAAGTGGCTCAAGGTAGTATGGCCGCGGAAGAGATTACTGAACAGACGCTTCAAGATGAGCTGTGTATGGCTAGTTATCCAATGCCTGATCTTATGATTCGTACCGCAGGTGAAAAACGCATCAGTAATTTTATGCTGTGGCAGTTAGCGTATTCAGAATTTTACTTTTCAGAACTATATTGGCCAGATTTTAGAGAAGACCAAATAATTGAAGCGATTGAAGAGTACGCAAACAGAGAGCGTCGTTTTGGTCAAACGAATGAGCAGTTGTCTGGTGAAAAATCAAATGCGTTGTCAGCTGAAGACTCGGGTAATGTAAATTGGCCGAGCGAGAGTGGAAAGGGAGTTGAGGTGGACGATGTATAGGGTGTTTGTTTTGCTTGTTGTTCGCGTAAAGTATGCCCGCACTGACGAACACTGCGGCGATAAGTCATGCTGAAGCAGCGTATTATTACGGGTTTAATTCTCGCACCTATTGCTCTAACAGGGCTGTTTCTTCTTGATCTTGTTCCCTTTGCTTTTTTTGTCGGGTTTGTCGTTGCGGTATCGGCGTGGGAGTGGGCGCATTTGTCGGGTTACGAAGCACCGACCGTGCGGATTGGTTATGCAGTCAGTATTTCCGTTCTGCTAACTATTTTATATCATGGCGTTGGTGGTGCTTGGGTGTTGGGTCTTGGGGTCGCGTGGTGGTGCCTTGCAGCGTTATTAGTGCTCCGATTTCCATCTAGTAAGGCCTTTTGGGCGGCCGGTTCAGTTCGACTTATGATTGGTATACTCGTGCTCGTTCCTTTTTGGCAGGCGCTACTAATTGTTCGGCAATCGGAGATTTCTCTGGTTAGCATCAGTACCCTTTGGATTATCCTATATATGCTTTTGTTGGTGTGGGCGGCTGACGTCGCTGCCTATTTTTCTGGAAAAACGTGGGGGCGGCGCAAGCTTGCTCCGAGCGTATCTCCAGGAAAGTCATGGGAAGGCGCTTGGGGTGGGTTGAGCAGCTCTATTGTGCTGGCGATTGCTGCGGCGCTAATTCTATCCTTACCCTTAAGAGCGGCGATTATATTGGCGGTGATGAGTTTTGCTACCGCTGTAATGTCTATATTTGGCGATTTAACGGAAAGCATGTTTAAAAGAGAGGCGGGTTTAAAAGATAGTAGTAACCTCCTCCCGGGTCATGGTGGTTTTATGGATAGGATTGACAGCCTGACGGCGGCGGTGCCAATTTTTACTGGTTTTCTACTTATGGCTGGCTGGATTAGCGGGTGATATTAATGCAGCAGGTATGCGTACTTGGCGCAACAGGCTCTATTGGGATTAGTACCCTGGATGTGATTGAACGTCATTCTGATCGTTATCAGACGTTCGCGCTAGCGGCGTATTCAAATGCGGAGAAACTATTTTCGCTATGCCAAAAACATCGACCTCGTTACGCGGTACTTGCCGCTGAATGGGCGGCCACCGATTTTCAAGCACGGTTAAACGCATCAGATTTAGACACCGAACTTTTAGTCGGTGCCTCGGCCCTCGTTAGCGTGGCTGAGCATGAAGAGGTAGACATTGTGATGGCGGCAATTGTCGGGGCAGCCGGCTTGCAGCCAAATCTCGCCGCCATAAAAAAAGGCAAAAAGGTTCTGCTGGCAAATAAAGAATCGCTAGTAATGTCTGGCGCCTTATTTATGAATGAAGCTCGCAAGAGCGGTGCGACACTATTGCCGATAGACAGCGAACACAATGCTATCTATCAAGCATTGCCCGACAATTACCGGTGTGGTCAGCGAGTGGGTGCAGATATCAAGCGACTTTTACTCACGGCTTCGGGCGGTCCATTTAGAGGCTTTTCGCTCGAGCAGTTAAATTTAGTGACGCCTGAGCAAGCATGCGCGCATCCGAACTGGTCAATGGGACCAAAGATATCGGTAGATTCGGCGAGTTTGATGAATAAAGGTTTAGAGTTAATTGAGGCCTGTTGGTTATTTGATGTGCAGTCTTCACGGGTCGATGTGCATATTCATCCGCAAAGCATTGTTCATTCTATGGTCGAGTATACAGATGGTTCGGTTATCGCACAGTTAGGTCAGCCGGATATGCGCACGCCGATTGCTTACGGTTTAGCTTGGCCTGAAAGAATTGATGCGGGTGTCTCATCGCTAGATTTATTTACACATAATCGATTGGATTTTGAAGCCCCTGATGTCGAGCGTTTCCCATGCTTAACCCTAGCTAAAGAGGCTTTCGATGCTGGCGGAAGTGCTTGTACTGTGTTGAACGCTGCGAATGAAGTGGCCGTGGAGGCCTTTCTTAAAGGTAATATTTCGTTTGTGTCAATTCCTGATATTATACGCGAAGTGCTTGATGTTAGTGACATCGTTGCGCTCAATCACATCGATGACGTGCTCGTTGCTGACCAAGCGGCTCGGCGAGCCGCTGCATCGGCTTTAACTCAACTCTCTTAAATAGTTTGCCCTGATCCCGATGGAAGCTTTGCAATCAGTAGTTTCATTGATTATCACCTTAGGTATTTTGGTGACCATTCATGAGTATGGTCATTTCTGGGTGGCGCGTCGTTGCGGTGTAAAAGTGCTGCGCTTCAGTGTGGGGTTTGGTAAACCGTTATTTAGTCGAACCGACAAGCATGGCACTGAGTTTTCGGTGGCAGCAATTCCGCTCGGTGGCTATGTAAAAATGTTGGATGAGCGAGAAGGCCCTGTTAAACAGGAAGAGTTGCATCTTACCTTCAATCGAAAGCCCGCCAAACAACGCATTGCCATTGCGGCAGCAGGACCGATTGCGAACTTTGCGTTTGCTATTGTGGCTTACTGGCTGATGTTTATGTTGGGCTTCAATGTACTCGTGCCAAAAATTGGTGCGGTTGACGAGGAGTCTATTGCCGCAGCAGCAGGTCTTCAGGCCGGCACTGAGATTGTCAGTGTTGAAGGTCGCGAGACATATGGTTGGCGAGAAGTCATGATGGCGCTGGTCAATCGTATTGGTGACAGCGGTGATATTTCGATGGTCACTAAGCCTGAGGCGAGTACTGCGACAAGTTCGTATCGTTTGCAGATCTCTGAGTGGTTAAAAGACAAGGAACAAACGGATTTGATTGCCAGCTTGGGCATCAAACCTTACCGACCGAAAATCCCAGCTCAAATTGGTATGGTAAAAAGCGGAAGCCCTGCTGAGTTGGGAGGGTTGCAAACCGATGACGTCGTGTTGTCCGTGGATCAAACAGCGGTAGGTGATTGGTTTGAATTTGTTGATTTGGTTCAGCCGGCACCGGGCCAGCAGTTGCTTGTCGATGTATTGCGAGATGGCTCAAATATCCAGTTAAAGCTTGTGCCTGAAGCGCACTATGATGATGACGGGGTGCGTACGGGTCGACTAGGCGTTGGCGTGGCCTCGTTTTCCTATCCGCCAGAAATGATACGAGAAGTAAGCTATGCGCCCCCGAGAGCGTTCGTTGAGGCGGTATCGCAAACCTGGGCTGACACCTCAATGACACTCGGCGCGATAAAGAAAATGGTGATTGGTTTGATTTCGTTGGACAATTTGAGCGGCCCGATTACCATCGCACAAATCGCAAGCCAATCTATCAGCTCTGGCTTGGAAGATTTTTTACGTTTTCTTGCTTTGCTAAGCGTAAGTTTGGGTGTACTGAATTTGCTGCCTATCCCTGTGTTGGATGGCGGTCACATTTTGTTTTATTTAGTTGAAGTGGTGCGCGGAAAACCTCTATCAGAAAAGAGCCAGTTAATTGGTTTTAAAATAGGGTTGTCTTTGGTACTGGCCATGATGGTTGTCGCTTTTTATAACGATATTATGCGTTTGTAACAAACGTTAGAGCGACTAATTAGTAATTGATAGTAATAGTTAGGTGAATTGAGTTTGTTTGGTTTTTCTATGCGCGCGTTGTTATGTGCGCTACTTATTTTAACTTGTACTCGAGTCACCTCTAGTCAAGCAGCAGAAACGTTTGCAGTGGCCGATATTCGTGTCGACGGGTTGCAGCGGGTGTCTGCGGGCACTGTGTTCAGTGAATTTCCAATCGATGTTGGTGAGCGCGTTGATGCGGATAAATTGGTTGAGGCTTCACGCACACTTTTTAAAACTGGGCTTTTTACCGATATTCAGTTGTTGCGAGAGAGCGATGATTTGGTCGTTCAGGTAATGGAACGTCCCTCGATTGCAAATATCGAAATTGAAGGCAATAAAGACATTGCAGCGGAAGATCTATTAGACGGCTTGAAGTCAGCAGGTATGGCGGAAGGTAAAGTATTTAAACGTGTCACGCTAGAGCGTTTGGAGCTCGAAATATTGCGCTCATATGTTTCACAAGGCCGCTATAGCGCCTCGGTGGAAGCAACGGTTGTTGAACTTCCTAGAAATCGCGTGGACATTGAGATACAAATTGATGAGGGAGAAGTTGCATCGATTTTACATATTAATGTCGTTGGGAATTCTGCGTATAGCGATGAACAACTCATTGATTTAATGGAGTTGAAGACACCCGGGTTCTGGTCATTTATTACGAGTGATGACAAGTATAGCAAAGAGAAACTAAGCGGCGATTTAGAGCGTATTCGATCGTTCTATCTGAATAATGGTTATATTCAATTCAATATTGAATCGACGCAAGTGTCGGTATCTCCTTATAAAGAAGATGTATTTATCACCATTAATGTTACGGAAGGCCCGCAATTCACTGTGCGTGATTTTGCCTTGAAAGGCGATCTTATATTAGATGAAGAAACGTTACGTGAGCTCGTCGCCATTGAGCCAGGTGATGTGTTTTCTCGTCGTATTTTGACGGTATCGGCTGAATATATTTCTCGTGCGTTGGGTGGTGAAGGATATACCTACGCAAACGTTAACCCGATTCCCGAAGCGCACGAAGATAACACCGCGTCAATTACCTTTTATGTTGACCCGGGTAAGCGTAATTATGTGCGCCGTATAAATTTTCGAGGGAATTTGAATACAAAAGACGAAGTTCTACGTCAAGAACTGATTCAAATGGAAGGAGCATCGGCGTCTACAGACCTGATTGAGGCATCAAAAATCCGTATTCAGCGTCTTGGTTTTTTTGGTAATGTCACCGTTGATACGCCGTCAGTTCCCGGCGTGAGTGATCAAATCGATGTCAATTATACCGTCGAGGAACAGTCATCAGGTAATTTGTCAGCAAGTCTTGGTTTTTCCCAGGGCAGCGGCGTAACACTCGGTCTAAGTATTGCTGAAAATAACTTCTTCGGAACCGGTAAGCGTGTTTCGTTTGGTGTAAACGTTAGCGATGCTGTTCGGTCGCTTAATTTTTCATATCTAAATCCATATTATACCGTGGATGGCGTCAGTCGTGGTTTCAGTGCTTATGCTCGTGAAACTGACTTTGAAGAAGAAAATACGGCCAATTACATTCTAGATGCTTCAGGTGCGGCGGTAACGTTTGGTTACCCGATAGATGATGTGTCCCGCTTAAATTTTGGTATTGGTTTCAATCATACATCTGTTGCAACAGGCAATTTACCTCCGCTAGAAATCAAGAACTTTCTTGATGAGTATGGCGAACGCTACAACACATGGGATTTTACAGGGGGATGGTCGCGAAGTACCCTGAATAGAGGTTTATTCCCAACAGCCGGCTGGCGCCAGGGTTTGTCTTTCGATATTGCAACGCCTGTCAGCGATTTATCGTTCTTCAAATTACGGTATAACTCAAATATTTATATCCCCATTGATCGTGATCAGAAGTTCTTGCTGCGAATGCGCAATGAATGGGCTTACGGTGAGGCCTACGGTAACACCTCCCAATATCCGTTTTTTGAAAACTATTTTGCGGGCGGAATCAATTCTGTGAGAGGCTACGAAAACAACACGCTAGGCCCACGAACAACGCCTCAAACAAATAATGCGCCGGGCGTCGACACCTCAGACCCATTTGGTGGTAACTTGTTGTTCGAAAATAGTTTTGAATTGATTTTCCCGTTACCCTTTCTGAAGGAGCAAAATTCGATGCGCTTTGCTTATTTTGTCGATACGGGTAACGTTTTTACGACTGACGGGCAATATCAATTTGATTTAAACGAGATTCGTTGGTCTACGGGTTTATCTTTGCAGTGGCAAACGTTTATTGGGCCATTAGGGTTTAGTTTTGGTAAAGCAATCAATGATGTTCCAGAGGATGAGACGCAGTTTTTCCAGTTCTCATTGGGGCAGGTTTTTTAAATCGAGAATGTAGCAGAGAAGAGGTAGTAGGATGAAACGTATAGCGCTTGTAGTATTGGTGTCGCTGATAGGCATGGGAGCGGCGCAAGCGGCGGGTAAAATTGGCTTGGTTGACATGCGTAATGCACTGTTTTCGTCGAAAGCAGCCAAGCAATTTACAGAAGACACCGTTTCGCAGTTTAAGCAGCAGGATCTAGAGGTCCGAGCAGTGGGCGAAGAGGGTCAGAAGCTTGATTTACGCTTAAAGAATGATGCTGCGATTATGAGTGATTCGGAGCGTGCAAAAACCGCTGCCGATCTCGAAGAGAAGATTCAAGAGTATAAATATTTGAAAACGAAGCTTGATAAAGCGCTAGCTGAGAAACGACAGCAGTTTTTAGAAGAATCTCGCCCCCGTCTCGATAACGCAATAAACCAATTAGTGCAAAAAGAAAAATTAGACCTACTTTTACCGCGTGAGGCCGCGTTGTATGCCGCTGAAGGTATGGACTACACCGCGCAGATAATCGATATGTTGGATGCGCAAAAATAGATCGTTGTTGCTATGTCTAAACAAACGTTTCGATTACAAGAACTGGCTGATAAGGTCGATGCAGCGGTCAAAGGCAATCCAGAGCGGTTAATTAGTGGGCTTTCTACCTTAACCGGAGGAAGGCCTGATACGCTTAGTTTTTTAGCAAATCCTGCTTATCAAAAGCATCTTTCGTCAACTGATGCAGGCGCTGTTATCCTGACGGCAGAAATGGCTGAAGGCTATGATGGTGATGGCCTAATTCATTCCAATCCCTATTTAGTTTATGCCCAGTTGAGTCATCTTTGGGATACCGCTGCTTTGGCGCTCGAACAGCGCCATATTGCCGCCTCCGCGACGGTTGCGGAGAGTGCGCAGATTGGCGAGCGGGTGTTTATTGATGAGGGTGTGAGGATTGGTGAGGACGCCATTATTGCCGATGGTGTCGTACTCGGTGCAAATGTTGTTGTCGGCAGGGGTGTAACGATCGGTGAAGCCACCCGTCTTTATCCTAACGTTGTGCTGTATCATGACGTTCACTTAGGCACGCATTGTACCTTGCAAAGTGGTGTGATAATTGGTTCTGATGGCTTTGGTTTTGCGCCAAGCCCAGACGGATGGACGCCCATTGCACAATTGGGCGGCGTGCGTATTGATGACCACGTTCAAATTGGCGCAAATACAACGATTGATCGGGGCGCCCTCGAAGATACCGTTATTGAACAAGGTGTTATTCTCGATAATCAAATTCAAGTCGCGCACAACGTACGTATAGGCAGAAATACAGCGATTGCTGCTTGTTCGGCGATCGCCGGTTCTACCTCTATTGGGGCTAACTGTGTGGTGGGCGGTGCAAGTGGTATTGCAGGTCATCTAGAAATTGTGGATGGCGTGCATATTACCGCGATGACGATGGTGATAAAAAGTTTAACCGAGCCTGGTGTCTACTCGTCAGGTACGGGTGTTCAGCCAAATGCTAAGTGGCGTAAGAGCATTGCGCGTTTGCGTCAGCTGGACCAGATGCACGGAAAGATCAAAGCGCTTGAAAAGAAGCTTAAAAATACTGAGTAATAGCCTTATTGCACAGAAATACGTTTGCAATATAAGGTTTGAAAAGCGCCACCCGGGAGGTGAGTAAGTATGAAAATGGATATCCAAGAAATTCACGAGTATCTGCCGCATAGATATCCGTTTTTAATGGTTGATCGGGTGACTGATGTGGAATCAGGCGTGGCTATTCGTGGTTTTAAGAATGTCAGTATTAACGAGTATTTTTTTCAAGGGCACTTCCCTGGTATGCCAATTATGCCTGGTGTCATGGTACTTGAGGCGATGGCGCAAATTTCTGGAATTCTGGGTTTTGTGACAACTAATAAGAAGCCCAGTGAAAACCTAGTACATTATTTCGCGGGTTCAAACCGCGTGCGATTCAAAAAGCCTGTGTTGCCTGGCGATCAACTGATTTTAGAGTCAGATTTTATTTCTTCTAAGCATAGTATTTGGAAGTTTGATTGTCGTGCCTTAGTAAATGATGAAGTGGCTTGTGTCGCTGAAATTATGACGGCAGAGAGAGAACGCTAATGACCATTCATCCGCAAGCGATTATTGATCCGGCAGCTAAGATTTCCGAAGGTGTCTCAGTGGGTCCGTTTTCTGTTATTGGGCCTGATGTTGAAATTGGCGAAGGGAGCGTGATTCACTCGCATGTAGTGGTCAAAGGACCAACGGTGATTGGGAAAAACAATACTATTTTTCAATTTGCCAGTGTCGGTGAAGATTGCCAAGACAAAAAGTTCGCTGGGGAAGCGACACGCCTTGTTATTGGAGATGACAATGTAATTCGCGAAGGGTGCACAATACATCGAGGTACCATTCAGGATGAGGCGATTACTCGCATTGGTGATGACAACTTATTTATGGCCTATGTGCATGTTGCCCATGATTGTCGCATCGGAAGCCATTGTATATTTGCGAATACCACGACAATGGCAGGCCATGTTCATGTAGATGACCATGTAATTTTAGGTGGCGGCACCATGGTTCATCAGTTTTGTAAAATTGGTACACACTCAATGGCGGCCGGCGGTAGTATCGTATTGCGAGATATTCCTGCTTATGTCATGGCAAGTGGTCAGTCTGCCTCTGCGCATGGCTTGAATAGTGAGGGTCTCAAGCGCCGTGGCTTTGATCAAGACGCTATTCGTGCTTTAAAAGACGCATATCGAACAATCTATCGTAAAGGTTTGCGTTTAGCTGAAGCGCTTGAAGTGCTTGAGGTGCAAGCAGCCAACGTGCCAGAGGTGCGGGTTCTTCTTGATAGTTTGAAGCGATCAGAGCGAGGCATTGTGCGCTAGGGACTTTCGTTTTTTAACGCAATTAGCATAGGCAAGGTTCTGTGGGCAAAACGGGTTTGAGCGAACATAACAGCATGGAGGGTGCGGTTTCTGATAAACCGTTAACGATTGCTATTGTTGCGGGCGAGGTGTCTGGTGATATTCTCGGCGCGGGTTTAATTAAAGCCTTGCGCAAGCGTTATCCGAATGCTCAGTTCATGGGGATTGGCGGCCCGCTGATGATTGCTCAAGGTTTCAAGTCCAAGTTTCCGATGGAACGTTTATCGGTGATGGGGCTTTTTGAAGTGCTTGGGCGGATTTTCGAACTTGTAGGAATTCGTCGAACACTTTACAGAGGTTGGATTCAAGATAAACCCGATGTATTTATCGGCATTGACGCGCCAGATTTTAATTTAGGGCTTGAAAAATCGTTACGCGAAGCCGGTATAAAAACCACACATTACGTTAGCCCCTCTGTTTGGGCATGGCGCCAAAAACGTGTTCATAAAATCGCTAAGGCGGTGGACTTGATGCTCACGCTATTTCCATTCGAGGCAAAATTTTATAAGTCGCACGACATTGCGGTGCGTTTTGTCGGGCATCCGCTTGCGGATCTTATTCCGATGCGCAGATCCAAGCAGGCCGCGCAGTCGCTGCTCGGTTTTGATCGTGATGACGAAATAAGTGCCGATGCGCCGACCTTGGCTATTTTACCAGGAAGCCGCTCCGGTGAAATTGCCTACATAGGGAAAAGCTTTATTGACGCCGCGAAGCTGCTCCATGCAAAGATTCCAAATTTGCAGTGCGTGGTGCCCTGCGTTAACCAGGCGCGCTATGAACAAGTCGAAGCTTTGTTTAGTGAGCATGGTGAAGGCCTTCGCGTCAAACTGGTTTTAGGTCAGTCGCGGGACGTTATGTCAGCCTCAGATGTCGTGTTGTTAGCTTCTGGAACGGCAACGCTGGAATGTATGCTGTTGAAACGCCCAATGGTGGTTGCCTATCGCGTGAATCGCATGACCTATTGGGTAATGAAGCGCCTGTTAAAGTCTAAGTATGTGTCTTTACCGAATCTGTTAGCCGATGAGGAGCTGGTGCCAGAACTGATTCAAGATGATGCATCGCCAGAAAAGATCGCCGACGCTTTAGCGCGACGCTTCTCGCCGATTGCTAAGCAAGCATTAGAGCTATCGTTCTCACAGTTGCATGAGTCGCTACAACTGGGCGCAAGTGCCAAAGCGGCTGAAGCCGTGTCGCTATTGATAGAGGGGCGTTTAGATGCCGAACAACGTGCATCTTCTGTAAAGGTTTCATTGTAGAGATGTTAGATTTTCCAGACTATGTATGTCCGTACCAAGGCCGTTTGTTGGCGGGCGTTGACGAGGTGGGTCGGGGTCCGTTAGCTGGGCCGGTTGTTGCCGCCGCCGTCATTTTAGATCCCGATACGCCTATTGAAGGCCTAGCTGACTCTAAGAAGTTATCAGAAAAGAGGCGGATGGCGCTCTATAGTCAAATTAAAGAGCATGCGATCGGTTGGTCGGTTGCTAGGGCATCTGTTGAAGAAATAGATCAGCTAAATATTTTACATGCCTCGATGTTGGCGATGAAGCGTGCGCTTGAAACCTTAAGCATTGTGCCAGAATTTGCAGTGATTGATGGCAATCGAATTCCAGATATCAGCATTCCTGCTGACAGTGTCGTAAAGGGCGATGCTCGGATTGCTTGCATTAGTGCCGCCTCTATTTTAGCGAAGGTAGATCGAGATCTAGAAATGATCGCGCTTGATAAGCACTATCCTGAATATGGCTTCGCGAGTCACAAAGGTTATCCGACAAAGGCCCATTTACGGGCAATTGAGTGCCACGGTGTTCAAGATTTCTATCGCCAGTCGTTTGCGCCTGTGAAGCGTATATTGGCAAAAAAGTAGCGGTTTTCTAACCTTTTCTTTTTCTGCCCTAGTTCGACATGGCTGCATACTCAGAGAGAGGTTCGATACGTCCTCTTTTTTATTGATTAAAATTCCGCACCTTCCCCATTAAGCTAAATCTGTTTTGTTTTGCATTATAAAAGAGAACACTTGCGCATTTTCACTTTGCACTAATTCACATTTTATTAAGCTGACAAATAATTGACGCAAAAACGTTATAAATGATGACTTAATTCCGTTGATCGGGCGTATTTTGAGCTAACTTTATTCTCAAGACACACCGAACAGCCAGGTAATAGAGTCATGTTTAGCAACACGCTTACAAACGCAGTCGTTAAGGGAATATTTCTAGTAGCTACTTGCACACTGCTAACCGCATGCGGTTCTGGTGGTGGCAGCGCTGATGCGAGTCCAAATACGAATGCGAGTAAGAGTAATGCTGCAGCGGCGCAATCGACTCAAGTCTCAGGCCGGGCGGTTAAAGGTGTGATCACTGAGGGTATTGTGCGGGCTTACCGCATTGAAGCCATTTCTGGTGAGCAAGTGAAGTCTACCGAAATATTGGCTTCGTCAAGAACCGACAGAGATGGCGCTTACAACTTATCGCTTACTGGAGACGTCACCGGGATCGTGGTCGAAGTAACTGCTGATGCAAAAACACGCATGACCTGTGATAGCGCCGGGGGTTGTAATGAGGGCTCAGTCGCATTTGGTGAGCAAGTACCCCTTGATAAGACTTTCAAACTTCAAAATGTTGTTGCCGCTATTGATGCGCAAGGAATGAAAAATGTTCACCTTACACCGCTCACAAGCATTGCTTACGGTATCGCGGAGACATCGGCAAATGGCCTTACGAAAGAGGCTGTCATCGAAGCGACCGCTCATGTTGAGGAGTTAATGAACTTAGGTGAGGGGGTGCTCGCTGAGCGTCCTGTCGATATAACTAATGTGCAAGAGGTTGCGGCGGCGAAATCTTCGGTACTTGAGGCATCGATATTAAGTGCAGCTATTCAGACCATTGCTGAGGGCAGCAACACCGACAGTGTTGCAGAAGTAATTGCTGAGTTAGGTCAAAGTATCGATGCTGGACAGAGCATCAACGCGTTGTATGATGCGGCCGATGAGGTAGGGGCTCGCATTGCTGGGGTGATTGATCAAGGGGAAACCCAAGTCATTGCTACGCCGAATGAGGACGTTCTCGCGCCGAACACGCCTGCACCAACTTTACCTTCTCAAGGTAATGAACTAGGTGAGCCGAATCAGGAGCCTGCGGATAGTTCAGATGGTGGTACCGCATCGCCGGTAGTTCCTGTTGAGCCAGTAGTTCCTGCTGAACCAGTTGTACCCGTTGATCCGGTAGTTCCTGTTGAACCAGTTGCACCTGCTGAGCCTATTGTACCTGTTGAGCCAGTAGTTCCTGTTGTACCAGTTGCACCCGTTGATCCGGTAGTTCCTGTTGAACCAGTTGTACCCGTTGAGCCAGTAGTTCCTGTTGAACCAGTTGTACCAATCGAGCCTATCGATGAGTTAGTAAGTATCTCACTTAACTGGGATATTCCAACGCAACGAGAAGATGGATCAGATTTAGAGCTTTACGAGATTAATGGTTACACCATTAAGTACGGGTTGAGCCTCACGGCAATGGATGAGTCGATCGATGTGACAGGCGCCGCCGTCACCACACAGTTATTAGAAAGTATGTCGATCGCGACTTACTACTTCGCTATTGCAACGGTAGATAGCGAAGGGGTTCAAGGAAAATTTTCGGAGGCAATTCAAATAACACTTTGATTACCTTTAATGCAGATTATCTCAGCTGGTAAGTGTGCAATCCTGCAACTTGCGTTTAGGGGCTTTAGCCCCTCTTTTTTATTCTCTCTTTCTAATTAAGTTTCTTGTCTCGGGTTAGGTCTTTGCCGAGTTTGTCTTTTCAATTGTCTCACATGTTTTAATAATGGATTTTATTTCTGGTATGCAACTTCCGCAGTTCGTGCCCGCTTTTAATTTGTCGCCCACCTGTTTTACATTGCAGCAGCCTTGAGCAATCGCTTTGGCAATTGTTTTGTCGCCTACGCTGAAGCAGGCGCAAATAATGTTGCCGACATCTTCGCCCGCCGGGGCGCAGCCGCTGAGGAGTGCATGGCGGGCTCGCGTATCAATCTTTGGTTTGGTAAAGAGGGAGCTAAGCCATTGGCGTTCGGGAAGAGCCGGTGTTTGCGTGAGTATAGCCACGGCATGCAGTTGTTCATTCTTATCAATTAAACCGAGCCTATAAATACCAAGCTGTTTATCTTCGTAGCGTAAAACTTGAAACGACTGCGCCAGCGCGTCTTCTTCGTTTGTATAGCCTAGCCAATTAAATAGTGTGTTTAGTGGTGCATTTAAGTCAGTTTGGTGCGCAAATTCTAAATGTGTATGTGCTGAACCGTGTATTTCGGTTAGGTAGTCGGTGGTAGGCCAATCTGTTAATTGATGTCGAGTTAAGACGAACCCATAATGTTTACCATTAAAACGTTTAGCTCGAACTGGGGTATGTTTACTTTCAGGCTGATTACTGAAAGGGTCGACGACAGGGTTGACCACTTTATTGATGAGCCCGGTTCGTGTGTTGCTGGCTGTCCAATGCATCGGTGCAAAAACGCTACCTGCCATTACAGTCTTAGTAATTTTTGAGCGGCCTGTCATCGTGCCCCATGCACTCTCGAGTGAGATGAGATCGTGCTCTTTTATACCAAGATGCAGGGCGTCTTTTGGATGCAGCTCAACATAAGGTTCACTGATATGTTGATTTAGGCGCGGCGCCAATGCGGTGCGAGTCATCGTATGCCATTGGTCGCGAATTCTGCCCGTGTTGAGTGTTAACGGGTACGTGGCGCAGGGTTTGTTCTGCGGTGCGGTGGGTGAAATAGGGATGAATCGCGCTTTTTGATCAGGTGTATAGAACGCACCGTGGGCAAAAAAACGTTTAGTCCCATTTAGCTGCTCTGAAGTAAGTGGCCATTGCTTGGGTGCGAGTGCCTCATAGTCTGCATTATTTATATCGCTGAGCAGCGATATATCGAAATCTCGACGTAAATGGTTAGCTTTGGTGCTGTTTTCAAAGCCTGAAAGTGCTGCGTGCTCGCGAAAAATATCCGCCGCGCATTTATAGTTAAATGCATCCGTATACCCCATACGTTGAGCGACCTGAGTGATCGCCCACCAGTCATGCTTGGCTTCGCCTGCAGGTGAGAATAGGGCGCGTTGGCGGCTAATTCTTCGCTCGCTATTGGTAACGGTGCCATCCTTTTCACTCCAGCCGGTGGCTGGCAATTTAACTGTGGCAAATTCGAGCGTATCCGATTTATTGACGCAGTCACTGACGATTACCGTTTCGCACTTCGCTAGGGCTTGTTTAACTTTATTCGTATTTGGCAAGCTAACAGCCGGATTCGTAGCCATAATCCAAACGGCTTTGATTTTTCCAGCGTGTATGGCATCAAACATATCCACGGCCGGTAAGCCGGGTTCTTTTGCGACATTACTTGTTTGCCAAAAGCGGCCTAAGCGGTTGATATTTTCAGCATTAAAATCCATGTGTGCGGCCAATGTGTTCGCCAAGCCACCCACTTCGCGACCACCCATAGCATTTGGTTGGCCTGTTAGGGACAAGGGCCCGCTGCCGGGTTTACCTATACGGCCTGTGGCGAGATGGCAATTTAATATGCTGTTAACCTTGTCGGTGCCGCGGCTGCTTTGATTAACGCCCTGGCTATACAGAGTTAGTGAGCGGTCTATCTCGGTAAACCAAGTAAAAAAATTAGCCAAGTCTTTAGTATCCAAGTTACAGGCGTTTGCGATAGCTTCGAGGTTTGAACTGCTCGCTTGCGCGGCTGCCAAGGCTTCTTCGAATCCGTTGCAATGTTGGCTGATGAACGAATGATCAATTGCCTGCGTATTGGCTAGGTGTGTGAGCAAGCCATTGAATAGCCATGTATCGCTACCCAATGCGACGGGCAGATGCAGATCCGCGATATCACAGGTTTGTGTGCGTCTTGGATCAATCACCACTATTTTTACGTGTGGATTGCGTTCTTTATGGCGTTTGATGCGCTGAAACAGAACGGGATGGCACCAAGCGGTATTACTGCCAACAATGGTAATCAAGTCGGCACATTCGATGTCTTCGTAGCAAGCGGGAACGGTATCTGTTCCGAAGGCGCGTTTATGGCCCACCACTGACGACGACATGCATAGGCGGCTATTGGTATCGACATTCGCACTGCCAATAAAGCCTTTCATCAATTTGTTTGCGACGTAGTAATCTTCGGTGAGCAGTTGTCCTGATAAATAAAACGCGACGGAGTCTGCGCCATGCTTGGCAATACATTCGCTAAATTGGTTTGCTACATGGTCTAAGGCCTCATCCCAAGAGGAGCGTTCCCCAAGAATTTCAGGGAATAGGAGTCGGCTTTCATGAGCTAGCGTCTCACCTAATGCTGAGCCTTTTGAGCACAGCTTTCCTAGATTTGATGGGTGGCTGTCGAGGCCAGATATAGTCACTACCTGTGCTTGGTTTTGACCAAGAGTATCCGTGGCTTTATTTCTCTCAATGTCAGCCTTTATACCGCAGCCAACGCCACAATAGGCACAGGTAGTATGAGTGCTATTTGGGTTTATTTCGTTTTGAGGCGACGTACTGCAATTCATTAATTTTCTCGTCTAGGCTGCAAAATAAGCGGGCTGTTGTGCACGGCTAAGGGCCTCGCCAAATATTAGATAATGTCGTATGTCGGCAACATTAGAATTTGCATCAATGAGTGATTGGTAAAAAGGGCCTTCTTTTACATCGCCAAATAACAATGCACCGACTAGCTTGTTGTTTTTCAATACTAACTTTTTGTAAGTGTTAGCACTTTTGTCTCGGTATTCGAGAAACTCACAGTTGTTTTGCCCCTCAAAATCGCCGACCGAAAAAAGATTAATACCGCTTACCTTAAGCTTTGTAGCGCTAGGCAGCGATTTGAATTCAGCGACTCCGTGCTCAGCGAGATGATTCGCCAACACCTTAGCTTGAGCATAAAGCGGCGCGACCAAGCCAAATGTTTCTCGCTTATGCTGCACGCACTCGCCTAGTGCGTATATGCTTGGGTCGAAAGTTTGCATTGTGTCGCTCACAAGAATACCGCGCTCGCATTGAATACCTGCCGCCTCTGCAAGGGCTATGTTGGGCGCAATACCAATTGTCATGATTACCAAATCGGCTTGCAGGGTCGTCTTATCACTAAACACCGCATGTGTCACATGCCCGTTCTTACCCTCTAGCCGCTGCGTATCGGTATTCATTTTGAATGCTATGCCGCGTGCTTCTAAGGTGTGTTTGAGTAGTGCGCCCGCTTCTTCATCCAGTTGCCGGTTTAATGGATGACCTGCGCGATTGATAACGGTGACGTGTGCGCCGCGCTTGTTTAATGCTGCAGCGGCCTCAAGGCCCAGTAAGCCAGCGCCAATAATAATAACCGACTTTGGTTTCTTGACTGTTTCAATCATAAGCTCAACATCACTGATATCTCGAAAGCCCATAACGCCGTCTAGCGTACAGCCAGAAATAGGCAACATAGTTGGCCTACTGCCCGTGGCGATAACTAAGCGGTCATACGAATAGTGTTCGCCGTTCTGGCACACAATGCGTCGCGTGGCGCGATCAATTTTAGTGATGCGGTAGTGTCGACCTAGTTTTTGCTGAACGCCTCGTTTTTCTAACCAGCCCGCAGGGTGTGTTTTGATATCGCTTAATTCTTTCTCTCCCGCCAGTACTGGCGAAAGCAATATTCGGTTATAAGCTGTATGAGGCTCATCCCCGAATACAATAATAGTATAAAGTGGGTCAGTCGACGCAATAAGCTCCTCGATCAGCTTGTTACTTGCCATTCCATTGCCAATTATGGCTAAGGTCTTCTTCATTTTTACACCCATTTGAATACTGCAGGGCTTAAAAGCAATTGCTGTGCCGCGAATTAAGCTGTTGATTATCATAGGATTTATTAAATGATAGAGTATTTTTGAGCCATTCTGGTGCGCTTAAGTATAGCTTTGCCTGCAAGCGCGCCCTAAATTAGGGCTAGACAAGAGAAAGGGTGGAAAAATGCGAGGCATTACTCGCTATTAATAAGAATGAATAGCGTCATAACGGAAAAAGAAACGAGCAAAAAAGCTGTAATCGAGTAGGGTGCCCATTTATGAGCAATGATGAAAGAACAGCACTAAGCCTCCGGTTGCATAGCGGTGCACGGCGTTCAAAAATGATATTGGCATGAATTAAGAAAACCCTCCGGACCCACGCTTTATTTGGGTTTAGAGGGTTTACGTTACGCATACAGCGGATATGGATTACCTGAGATGCTCGAGTAAGGCATTTGCCACGGCGACGGAAGAGCCCGGGTTTTGGCCCGTAATTAATAATCCATCGACTACCGAAAGGGCATGCCAATCTTCTGTGCGCTCGTATAAGCCACCTTGCTCGACCAACGCATCTTCCAATAAATACGGTACGATATCTGTTAGGTTGACTGCCGCTTCCTCACTATTGCTGAACCCAGTGACGCGTTTACCTTTCACCAATGGCGCGCCATCGCTAGCTTTTGCATTTAATAAAACAGCTGGTGCATGACAAACCGCCGCGACCGGTTTATTTGCCTTGATAAACGCTTCAATCAAGCTGATCGAATGGGCATTGTCATAGAGATCCCAAAGCGGGCCGTGCCCACCGGGGTAAAATACCGCATCGTAATCTGAAGCGTTTACATCTGCCAGCTTTACGGTGGTTGCTAATTTTTCTTTTGCACTCGCGTCTGTATTAAAGCGTTTAGTATCTTCTGTCTGAGCATCTTCTGCATCGCTCTTTGGATCGAGCGGCGGTTGCCCCCCGGCAGGTGAGGCGAGTGTAACGTCGGCACCGGCATCTTTAAGCCGGTAATAGGGTGCGGCAAATTCTTCTAGCCAGAAACCAGTTTTTTCGCCCGTGTCGCCAAGACGATCATGGGAGGTGAGAATAAATAAAATGTTCATAAATATACCTTTAGTATTTGCCACATAAACCTTCGGCGGGCTGCGCCTGCAGGATTTTCACGACTCTTTACGTGGCGCCAATGTGTTTGGCTTTGCGATGATGAAGATTAACTAGGAATTATACGTTAATGATTCAATCAGATCTTCGCGACCGAAAAACACTTGCAAGCATGGGTTGCTTTTAGTGGGCCGTACTCGCGTTATTAGATCAAAACCATATCTTTCCGATGGGCATAATTGTGCTTATTTGAACTTCAACTGGAACCTTCTCTTAGCTAGTCAAGCGTGCATGGAAGCACTGATCCGATGATTTCCTTTTTTGTTTTGTTGCAAGATAACATATTACTTGAGCGCTTCTTCTATGCCAGTTTACTCGAAATCAGGTACGATATTCTTTTAAAAAATCTACCCATTTAATGTGAAAAATATTAAGCGCCTCGTATTTATTTTCTTTGCACTCGTTGCATCCTTTTTTTGGTATTCCTCTGCCAGTGATCCTCTCACAGTTAATTGTTCAAAATCGAGTGATTCTGATTGCTCTAATCTAAGCGAAATTGGGTTCGAGTTTAGGGATCGTATTTATTATCCAGTTGCGGATAAAGTAGCTATCACTGCATTGGATTTAGGCCTCATATCTTATTGGTCTTTAGCTAATGCATACGAAGAGGGACTATTCGTTAAGCAAAGCAGCGAAAAAGCGTTTAAGTTTTTCCGAAAGTTGGCTAATACTGGCAACGTAATTGGTCAATATGCTGTTGGGTATGCCTATTCATATGGTATTGGTGTTAAGCAAAATTATGAAGCGGCAGAAGCGTGGTTAAAGCTCTCCGCAAACAAGGGAGATCCGCCCTCACAAAGAGAGTTAGCAAAGATATATATGCTTGAATCGTTCTCAAATTATGATTACGACAAAGCATATTTGATGGCTTCACTGGCTGTAGACCAAAAAGATCTTGACGCCTATATCGTGCTAGCAGCCTTACATGAACAAGGTAAGGGGATTCCTGTTGATATAAAGAAAGCTTTTTATTGGTGGAAGCGATCTGCAGACGAAGGGCTATTTCACGGCATTGTTATGACCGGCCTAGCATATCAAAACGCAAAAGGTGTTAAACGAGACTATTCTCAGGCCGTCTATTGGTTCCAGCAAGCAAGCAGTTATGATTATTCAGATGCAACTTATCATTTGGGGTTAGCCTATTTAAATGGAATGGGCATCTCTAAAAGTAATGAGACCGGATTGTCTTTGATAATGAAGGCAGCGAAGCAAGATAACTATATTGCCCAGTATTACTTGGGTAAAGCCTATTTAGAGGGGATAAACGTGTCGCAAGATACTTCTCTTGCGCTCGAATGGTTTAAGAGAGCTGAAGAAAATGGCAGTGCAGACGCTACAGTAGAGTTGGCACTTATGCACTTAAATGGTCAAGGCATTGATCAGGATCTAGATAAAGCTTTGAATTTATTATCCGAAGCTGCGGCGCAGGGGAGTTATAATGCAGCATATATTCTAGGGCGGATATACCTAGACAACTTATGGGTTGAAGTTAATTACGAGTTAGCTCTTAAATGGTTAACCGAGGCAGCTGATTCGGGAAGTACGAATGCGACGATCAGTCTCGTTAAAAATTATACTAGTAACAAAGCTATGGGGATTGATCACTCCAAAGCCAAATATTGGCTTGAAACACTGCAGAATTCGTACGATGAAGATGTAAAGCTGAAATGGGCCTCTTTAGCCATAGGAACAATTAAAGATAAGGACTTAGCTAAGGATGCGTACGAGTACCTGTTGGAAGCTAAAAGTCGTGATGTGGCTGGAGCGTATGGAGAGCTGAGTTGGATATACAGAACTGGTGTTGGAGAGCGATTCGGTATACCCAAAAATGAGAAGAGAGCTTTTGAAACGGCTCAGGAGGGAGCTCTTCTTTTTGATATGGGGTCATTCTATGAGCTTGGTTTGATATATGAGTTTGGAAGCGAATCAACAGAAATTAATCACAATAAATCGCAAGAGGCTTATGTTGAAGCGGTTAACCATGGTGCATTGTCCGCGAAATTCCGTCTAGGCATATCTTACTTAAACCATAGTAGCTATAGCACCGAGCATGCCTTAAGCCTGATCAATGATTCGGCAAAAGAAGGGTTAAAGGAAGCGTATGCCTATTTAGGATGGATTTATGAAAATGGTTACTACGTCGAGCAAGATACGGCTATAGCGATAAAATTCTATCGGGCTGCAGCTGAGGACCTTTATGAACACGGGCAATACCGATTATCTGTATTACTAAGAAACTCAGGGGATACCCAAGAACAGTTGGAGGGGCTCACTTGGTTGGAAAGAGCTGCATATGGAGGACATAGCGAAGCACAATTTGACCTATCGCTTCACTTAGTTGATGAAGAAATAGACGAGTCACGAACGAAGGCTGTGGAGTGGGCAAAATTGTCTGCTGCATCGGGAAATCCGAGAGGTATTTCTATGCTGGCCTGGCTGCTTGGTGAAGGTTTGGGGACTCTCAGAGATATAAAAAGGTCTAGATCGTTATTTAAAGAAAGTGCAAAAATGGGAGATCCATACAGTCAGTATATGTATGGGAGAATGAAATTCGAAGGTAATGGAATTCCTCAGGATGTAGCTGCAGGTAGAGAATTGCTTGTTAAGGCCTGCGATGCGCGAAATAGAGATGCTTGTATATATCTTCAAGGCTTAGACAATATCGGGGTGTTACGAGTTGCAGCAGAAGAAGGAGACCGAGATTCACAGTTTTCACTGGGTATGGAGTATTTGTATGGTTCCTCTGTACCAAGAGACATCGATCTAGCTCGAAAATGGCTACTGTCATCGGCTCAGTTTGGACATGCTGAAGCCCAATATCAACTTGGCGTGCTTTTCGCCTATGAGCAAGGAGAAAACCCTGATTACACAGAAGCATTTAGATGGTTTCAAAAAGCGGCCGAACAAGGAAATACTATCGCAAATCTTGAATTGGGGTACTTATATGAGCATGGATTTGGAGTGGAGCAAAGCTATTCCAATGCTCATCGTCTATATGGATTAGCCGCCGCAACAGGCAATGCCATCGCACAACATAATATGGGACTGTTATACAGGCATGGCCGTGGTGTGGAGCGTAATGATGAAACTGCAAATGAATGGTTTCTCAAAGCTGCGCAATTAGGCGATATTCCAGCTCAAATAGATATCGGCTTTGCATATGAAAGAGGTATTGGAGTTAGGCAAGATTATATTAAAGCACGTAAGTGGTATGAATTAGCAGCGGAACAGGGTAGTCCAATCGCGCAGCATAACATCGGCCTGTTTTACGCAAATGGTCGAGGTGTCGGAGCTGATGAAACGACTGCTATTGACTGGTTTTATATGTCTGCAAAGCAGAATTACCCTCCTGCTCAAGCTTCATTGGGATTTGGCTTTCAGGAAGGGAGAGGAGTTAAGCAAGATATTGAAGAAGCCATAAGATGGTATCGGTTAGCCTCTAAACAAGGAAACCGCTTTGCGAAGCAAAACTTATGGGCAATGGGGGTTGATATTCCCCCTGAAAGATTATGTCGCCCTTTTGACAGTGAAGCCAAAAATGCTTCTTGCAATGTATTTAAACCTAATAACGAGCAGAGTGAGAGATTTAGCTCGTTTTTGAGTCAAGCGCTCAAAGATATTATGAGTAACTATGAAGGTCCACGTAGTGATGGTCAAAAGTATTACGGTGAAGTGAGTTTCTGTTTGAATCAAGACGGAACGTTTTCGAGGGTAAACCTTCGGGCTCCATCTGGAAGCGGCAAATTAGATCAGGCAATTCTCGAAGCGATAAATACAACAGATAAGATCCGGTTGCCTAATGATGATTGCATCAAAAAAAGGGCGTCTTCCCTAAAGGTGATTATGCATTACGACGAGACCGACATGTTGCCTAACCTATAAGACTTTATATTATAAAATTGAGTCTGTGTTTATCGAATTTGCGGTCTCTTGACAATGTAGATGAGATTTTTAGGTGTCGACGTCAGATCCTCTTTTCTCGCAAAGTAAATGAAATACCAATGCATGCGAACACTACATAAACGTTATGGGTGGAGAGGTTCGTGCTCATCATTTAATCACAATTGGCAGAGAGGTAATTAGAAAGGGATAACTTAAAGATTGCTTAAATGAACTTTCGAGCATCGAGAGAGATAATGGCTCCCCGACCTGGGCTCGAACCAGGGACCTACGGATTAACAGTCCGTTGCTCTACCAACTGAGCTATCGGGGATTCACAAGGCGCGTATAGTAATGAGCTATCGCGCCTCGGTCAAGCGTTTATCCTAGAACTTTTTTTATCCGTGAAACGGCATCAATTAACACGTCCATGCTGGTGGCAAAACTTAATCGCATGCAGCCTGGTGTACCGAAAGCAGACCCAGGAACCAGTGCGACGCCGGCTTCACTTAACAAGAACTCTGCCATGTCTACATCAGAATTTACGTGCTCATTAGCTTCAATAGCGGCAGAAAAATTTGGAAATACATAAAACGTTCCGTCGCCGTGTAAACATTCAATGCCGTTTATCTCATTTAGGGCGGCAACCAAATAGTCGTGGCGCTCCTTAAAGGCGACTACCATTTTAGCTACTTCATCTTGTGGCCCATTCAGTGCTTCTGTTGCCGCGGCTTGCGAAATAGAGGCTGGATTAGACGTGCTTTGCGACTGGGTTTTCTTCATCGCTGCGATCGCTTTTACCGGTCCTGCCGCGTAGCCAATACGCCAGCCTGTCATGCTGTACGCTTTTGATACGCCGTTAAATACAAATGTGCGATCATATAAATCGGGGCAGACATTCAAGATGTTTACGAACTTTTCGTCTGTCCACAGAATGTGCTCATACATATCGTCTGTGACGATCATTACGTCTGGGAATTCACGCAGCACGGCACCCAAACTCTCTAGTTCTTTTCGTGTGTAAGCCATACCGGTTGGGTTAGATGGGCTATTCAACACAAATAAGCGAGTTTTGTCGGTAATCGCCGCGCGTAGTTGCGCGGCTGTTATTTTAAATCGCGCGTCTTGCGAGGCTTCAATAATTACAGGGGTTGCTTCGGCAATTTTAACCATGTCTGGATACGACACCCAGTAAGGTGCGGGTATGATAACTTCATCGCCAGGGTTGAGCAGCGCAATAGCAAGGTTGAAAAAGCTATGTTTGCCACCGGATGACACAAGTATTTGGTTGGCGTCGTAGTCGAAGCCATTATCACGTTTAAATTTTTTGATAATGGCTTGCTTGAGCGCCGGCGTTCCATCTACAGCTGTATATTTTGTCTGGCCTTCATGAATTGCTTTAATGGCCGCTTGTTTAATATTGTCTGGTGTATCGAAATCAGGCTCGCCCGCACCGAGACCAATTATGTCATGTCCAGCAGCGCGAAGTTCGTTCGCTTTGTTTGTTACTGCAAGGGTAGGCGAAGGTTTAATCAGTTGTACACGGTTGGATAATTTAACGTCCAAGGTTTTTAGCCTCAATAAAGAGTAATAGTAACCGAGCTAATGCCGATGTTTTGTCGTAAATAGAGTTTTACACTAACGCGCGCTTTTATGTCTCTGTTTTTGTTAAACTTGTCTGCTAGTTTTGCAATGGGTTCAAGGCAAAATTTCTAGAAAAGTAATCAAGAGGGTGCGCTGCTCACTAGATTGCTTATTGCAATGTGTGACGAAGTCTATCATTCCTAACAACGTTCGGAAATATCATGACCAAGGAATTTAAAGTTAACGCCCGTTTCAAGCCTGCCGGTGACCAGCCAAAAGCAATAAAAGGCTTAGTTGACGGTATAGAAGATGGCTTAGCGCATCAAACCTTACTCGGGGTAACGGGCTCGGGTAAAACATTTACTATTGCCAATGTGATAGAGGCCGTGCAGCGTCCAACGATTATCATGGCGCACAACAAAACCCTGGCGGCGCAACTGTATGGCGAGTTTCGAGAGTTTTTTCCGGATAACTCGGTTGAATATTTTGTGTCTTACTATGACTATTATCAGCCAGAGGCTTATGTGCCGTCTTCGGATACCTTCATCGAAAAAGACGCGTCGGTTAACGATCATATTGAACAGATGCGTCTTTCGGCGACCAAAGCGTTAATGGAGCGCAAAGATTCGATTATTGTGGCGACGGTATCCGCTATTTATGGTTTAGGTGATCCGAGTTCTTATCTAAAAATGATGCTTCACCTCGATCGCGGTGATCAAATTTCGCAAAGAAAGGTTATTCAACGCTTAGCCGAACTTCAGTACACGCGCAATGATATTGAGCTGCATCGTGCTACCTATCGCGTACGCGGTGATGTAATAGATGTTTATCCTGCGGAATCGGAGCGTGATGCCTTACGCATTGAGCTATTTGATGATGAAGTTGAAAATTTAAGTGAGTTTGATCCACTGACCGGCGAGGTTTTGCGGCGTGTGCCCCGTATTACGATTTATCCCAAATCGCATTATGTTACGCCGCGTGAACAAATTTTGAATGCAGTTGATAACATTAAAGAAGAGCTAGGCGGTCGATTAACGCAGTTACGTGAACTAAGCAAGCTTGTGGAGGCCCAGCGATTAGAAGAACGCACGCGCTACGATACTGAAATGATGGTAGAGCTTGGTTATTGCAACGGTATTGAGAACTACTCACGTTATCTTTCAGGCAGAGAACGGGGCGCGCCACCGCCGACCTTGTTCGATTACCTCCCAGATAATGCGTTGATGATTATTGATGAGTCGCATGTGACCGTGCCACAAATAGGCGCTATGTATAAAGGTGACCGTTCCCGCAAAGAAACATTAGTTGAATTTGGTTTTCGTTTACCAAGTGCGTTGGATAATCGTCCAATGCGGTTTGACGAATGGGAGTCGATTGCGCCACAAATGATTTTTGTATCCGCGACGCCATCGCAATACGAAGCCGACCATGCTGGGCAAATTGTTGAGCAGGTAGTGAGGCCGACAGGTCTGTTAGATCCAACGATCGAGATTCGCCCAGCGACCACACAAGTTGACGATTTGTTGGGGGAGATTCACAAAACGGTCGCGCTTAATGAGCGAGTGCTTGTGACAACATTAACTAAACGGATGGCGGAAGACCTTACCGATTTTTTAATGGAGCATGGCGTGCGTGTTCGTTATTTGCATTCAGACATTGATACCGTAGAGCGGGTCGAGATTATTAGAGACTTACGTAAAGGTACGTTTGATGTATTGGTGGGTATCAACTTACTTCGCGAGGGCTTGGACATGCCAGAAGTATCATTGGTGACAATCTTGGATGCAGATAAAGAAGGTTTTTTGCGCTCCGAGCGGTCATTAATACAGACCATTGGGCGGGCTGCAAGAAACTTGAATGGCCGGGCAATTTTGTATGCGGATCGCGAAACAGGTTCAATGAAGAAAGCTATCGATGAGACGCAGCGGCGGCGAGAAAAACAAGCGGCACATAATTTAAAACATGGTATCGAGCCAAAAGGTTTGGAAAAGAGCGTGATCGACATTATGGAAGGCGCTGTTGTTATTCCCGGCTCTGGTAAAACAAAAAGTGCGCGGAGTCGTATTGTGGATTCGTTAACTGAGAATGAGGTGAATTCTGAGCCTGTGTTTAAACAAATTGCTAAGTTAGAAGATGAAATGTACAAAGCAGCAAAAGACCTCGACTTCGAGAAAGCCGCTACGTTACGTGACCGTATCAGTACCTTAAAACATAGCCAAAACTGAGCGCTAGATTTGTAATTATGACAAAACATTGACGAATTTGTGCACAATCCAAGTCGATAAGATCAATGCGACGTAAAATTTTGTGAATTTAAAACTTCGAGATTGATAGGCGCGTAAGTCATTGAAATATATAGATAAATAAACTGATCAAAAAATGATCAATCTAAGGAGCTGCTCCATTTTATGCGGGGTTTGAGCGTTTTGGAAGGTGTTGTGCACAAAGTTATCCACAGATTTTGTGGGTAATTATAAATCATGTATTGATATTGGTTCGCATCTGGATGTCAAGACCTTTTATTGCTTTTTACCGTTAATTTTTAATGGCGTGTTTTGCGGCCGATCAATACTTCCGTTATTACACGCAAGCGTTATACTGACCGCATTAATCGACTGTACTGCACGCATACACGAAATAGTTTGGAACATTATGGCTTATTCTTTGGCAAGAAATTTACTCTTTAAATTGCAACCCGAAACCGCTCACGAGTTGTCGCTTGATACAATGAGTGCCGCACATCGGTTAGGATTGTTGAAACCGTTCATGAGTAAAATACAACCTTTGCCAGTGAAGGTAATGGGGCTCGATTTTCCAAACCCTGTTGGGTTAGCAGCAGGCTTAGACAAAAATGCTGAATATATCGATGCAATGGGTGCGCTCGGTTTTGGTTTTGTTGAGGTCGGCACGGTGACACCCAAAGCACAGCCAGGCAATCCAAAGCCACGTTTATTTCGATTGCCAGAGAAAGAGGCGGTTATTAATCGAATGGGTTTTAATAATAATGGTCTTGATCCGCTCATTGCGCGCGTGAAAAAATCTAATTTCGCTGGGCCTATCGGTATAAATATTGGTAAGAATTTTAGTACGCCTGTTGAGCAGGCAAATGATGACTACCGTGAATGTTTGAGAGCGGCTTACGATTATGCTGACTATATTACCGTCAATGTTTCTTCGCCGAATACACCGGGCTTGCGCACTCTCCAATTTGGTGATGCATTAACCACCTTGCTCGATATGGTTAAGTACGAACAAAATATTTTAGCTGAGCAAGCAGGACGCTACGTGCCTATTGCTGTAAAGATTGCGCCCGACATGACAGAAGACGAGGTTCGTTTGGTGGCAAACGCTATTCGGTCTCGTAAGTTAGATGCCGTGATTGCGAGTAACACAACATTAGATCGTGCTGCGGTGCAAGGCCTCAAGTATGCTGACGAAGCGGGTGGCTTGAGTGGTTTGCCGATTAGAGAAAAATCTACAAAGATGATTCGGGTGCTGGCGGATAGCTTGGAAGGCGATCTTCCAATTATCGGCGTCGGTGGAATCATGAATGGTGATGATGCCGTGGAGAAAATTAAGGCGGGTGCATCGTTAGTACAAATTTATACGGGCTTTATTTACCATGGTCCCGCGTTGGTGCGAGATTGTGTTGAAGCAATTCGATTTGCTAAATGATATCAAGAAGAATGCTCGTCGAGGCCTAAACGTCAATCAAAAAAAAATAAAGCCCGCTGTAGCGGGCTATAATAGAGGCACTACGTCCCCTGCTTTATAGTTAAATCATAAACATGATTAACTAATCTTAGATACTTTTTAGACTGAGGGAAGTCGGTGAATGCCCGACACCCCTGTCATACCGTTCCAGTTGTCTTCTCTGCCTTCTCGCCAGCCGTTAAGCCAATCCTGTTGAATATCATCTGAATAGTTTTCGCAGAGTGATTTGGACTTGCCTGTAATACCTGCTTGATAACCCTTATTAAATGCACGCTGACCTAAATCTCTTTTTTGTCTTCTCATTCGCACTGAACCTCAGTTAATCATTTTTTGCTGATGAATTTACGAAATAATTGGAATTAAAGAGGCTCCTCTTAGCACCGGTTAAATTATATAGCTCTATAGTTTTCACCCAAATTAGGGTTTTTGTGAGCACTTAAGTCGTGCTTCGAGCTACGCATATATTGCAAATATCTACTACTTACTCAGTTATCTATGCAAGCCCTTTCCACGCTAGCGGCGAAGGCAAATGGATGCCTTTTTAACAGGGTTACGACTGCTCTGCCTGAAAAGAGAGACGTAATACTTTTAACGCCGCTTCCATGAATGCATATGATTTCCTGAGTACGACCTTAGTAAATCAGATAACTTAGTTAAAAGTATACGAATTATTTTTTATATCTGACCTGCATTTTATAGGGTCTTGGTATAACGCTTGTTATCGCTTTGTTTACTTTGATTCGTTTGTTGTTAACGTATAATCGCATTCGTTTGAATGTATTTACTTTGGAAACTTTATGTCGCAAAACGCAACGTTTGATTCTCTTGAGCTTTATGTCTCATGTCCAAGAGGTTTGCAGTATGTTCTGGAAGATGAGCTTAAAGAGCTTGGATTTGCTAAAACAAAAGCCATTCCTGGTGGTGTGGAGTGCCAAGGTGACTTAGCAGCCGTTTATCGCACATTGCTTTGGTCGCGGGTTGCAAACCGCGTTCAGCTTATTTTATCAAAGGCGAAAATTGAAACCGCGGAGGATTTGTACGATTTGTCAGCCAGTATTGATTGGACAAAACACTTCGCGGAAACAGATACGTTTGCCGTAAATTTTTGGGGTACTAATAAGCTTATTTCAAATACAACATTTGGCGCGCTTAAAATTAAGGATGCGATTGTCGACCAGTTTCGCTCAAAATTAGATCAGCGGCCCGATGTCGATAAAGTACAACCGAATATTTTAGTGAGTGCGCGGCTGGCAAAAGGAATCGTCTCTATTTCGCTTGATGTATCGGGTGAAAGTTTGCACAAGCGGGGCTATCGCCTTGATACGGGGATGGCACCATTAAAAGAAAATCTCGCCGCTGGTATTTTAAAACAGGCGCGTTGGCCAAAAGACTTTTCAAATGAGTCGGGTTTAATTGATCCGATGTGTGGGTCCGGTACCTTTCTTATTGAGGGTGCCATGATAGCCCTTGATATGGCACCAAATTTAAATCGTACGGCTTGGGGGTTTGATTATTGGAAAGGCCATAAACCGAGTTTATGGCGTGCGATGGTTAAAGAAGCTCAGGAACGGTTCCTGAAGGGATGTGAAAATTATCGTGGACGAATTGTTGGTTTTGATCATGACGCGAAAGTTGTTGGGCGTGCTTGGCAAAATGTAGAGCGTGCAGGTTTGAAAGAATTTATTCATATTGAAAAACGCGCCATTCAAGACTTTTCTGTATTTGACGGTTGTAAACAAGGGCTGCTTGTTTGTAACCCGCCATATGGCGAGCGCTTGGGTGAGATGAAAGAGCTTGAAACCTTGTATCTTCAATTGGGTGATGTTTTGCAAGCCGACTTAGGCGGGTGGAGAGCGGCTATTTTTACCTCTAATGAACAGCTTTCGAGAAAAATAGGTTGGCGCAGCTATAAACAGTACAAGCTGATGAATGGCGGGCTCGAGGCACTGTTGGCATTGTTTGATTGTCAGCCACAAAACCGTTACAAATCCGAGTGGTTGAGTCCGGAAGAGTTGCTTTCGCAGCCTTCACGCTGGCGCATAAGCAATGACGAGCGGGCCCAAATGTTCCGCAATCGGCTGAAAAAAAATGCTAAAAATCTATCAAGGTGGTTAAAGCGTGAATCGATTTCATCTTATCGATTATACGATGCCGACATGCCAGAATTTGCAGTCGCAATTGACCTGTATCAAACATTGAACAAAGAGCGATTTTTGCACGTTCAAGAGTATGCGCCGCCAAAATCGGTGAATTCGAAGGCGGCGCTTGAGCGCTTGTCAGAGGCATTATTTATAATAAAAGAAAGTTTAGATATTGCCCCAGAGAGAATTTTCTTGAAACGCCGCGAGATACAAAAGGGCCATTCTCAATATGAAAAACAAGATAAGGCAAGAGAATTTTTCGTCGTGGAAGAAGCGGATGCAAAGCTACGCGTTAATTTTCAAGATTATTTAGATACCGGTTTATTTCTCGACCATCGTCCTATCCGACGCTGGGTCCGTGCGCATGCAAAAGGTAAGCGCGTATTAAATTTATTCTGTTATACCGCCAGCGTTTCTGTGCATGCTGCCCTAGGTGGCGCGACTTCTAGCCTGAGTATTGATATGTCTTCGACATACTTAGAATGGGGTGCAAAGAATTACAAACTAAATCATATGAATAAAGATCAGCACCGGTTCGAGCGCGCTGATTGCACCGCGTGGTTGAAAGCGTCTTCGGAAGCGATCAAAACCGGTGAAGAGAAACCACGTTTTGATTTGATCTTCATTGATCCCCCAAGCTTTTCTAATTCCAAGCGTATGGACGGGATATTTGATGTACAACGCGATCACTATGCGATGCTGAACCAAGCAATGGATTTATTAACGAAAGAGGGCGTGTTGGTATTTTCCAACAACTTTAGAAAATTTCAATTAGATGAGCGGCTGTGCAGTGAATTTGTTGTAAAAAATATCACGCGTGATACCTTCGACCCAGACTTTATAAGGCGGGGTAATATTCACCAATGTTATTTGCTTACCCAAAAAGTGAAAGTTGAAAATTGAAAAATTAAAACTCGTACTTGAGCAGGGTATTGAGTTGGTAGACTTTAATACCCGACGCGTCATCATTCAGCAAGCGACCATATTCCCATGTCCAATACCAGTTTTTGGCAATTGAGAAGTCAACACCGACTAACCAAGTAGTGCTGAAGTTAGTGCCAAACAAGTCTTCCTCCATCTCAAGGCGAGACGGTTGCACTACGGTCACCCTAGGTAATATTAAGTTTAGTTGATCAAGCGGTATAAATATCTCCTTTTGGTAGCGCGTAAAATCAGCATCGAAAATAGAAACACCGTATTGTGCGAAGACATTAGCATAATCAGTGATGGGGTAGGCCGCGCCGATATACCAGTTAAACCAGTAACTCATATTTATTTCAGCGATATCGTCCAAAGTCTCAGAGGCTATACCTTGGCCGTATCTTAGCTCTGTTTTAAAATGATCGGTAATGTAGGTCCCCCAAACGAGCGTAGCGGCATATGTATCTGCTTTTAGAGGGAATTGTCGGCTGACTATGTCCTCAGAAATTTCACCATCGTCAAGAACTTGAAAATTTTCGACCGCCACAAGTTCAATGGACTTGAATTTATTATAGTTGAGCCCAAAAGCAACATAATCTTTTCCCTCTTTCTGATGTTCAAGTTCATTGGCATTTGCAACGATATTTACCACAAACGCGAACATGAATACGCTCAAATTGGGTAAAGTGGGTAGTTTGAAAGCCAGCATGGCTGCTTTATACTCCAAAAAAGTAGATCTGTGTTGGGATGAATGACGTCGGACAAGTATGCTGATATACACTGGCCAGTTCAAAGAATAGAGTCACAAAGTCTTTGTTGTAGTTTAAAAAACTGTAAAATTCACATTGTCTATGAGTTATACAATCAACTTGACTCGTCAGCATATACATAAAGCATAGCTTTGATTCGATCCTCAGGCAGCTGCATATCGCAATCTAGCTCTTGGGTTCTTTTCTCCAGAGCATCATAAATGGCCTCATTCTTAAAAAGGCTTTGAATAGGTTCTAATTCAAAATCGAACTCTTTTGCTGCAACTTGAAAGAGTTTTTCAAGTAATTCATCTTCGTAAAAACGAGGGTCATAAAAAACGCTTTTACTCTCGCAATCTTGATTAAGTTCGAGTGATACGTCTTGTGCGCTTGCGCCTTGGTCAAATAGGTGTTGGATATCTACCTCGTTTGAGACGTTGTCCCATGGCTCCCAATCATCATCGGGAATAATAGAAGTTGTTTTTATAGTGCCATCATCCAGTGACCATGAAATAGTGCAGGGATAAGCCGATTCCTCTGATGAGCTGGCTTCAATCGCAACAAAATTAGGGTAAATCAA
>ENA-OSET01000286-OSET01000286.1-sediment-metagenome-genome-assembly--contig:-NODE-286-length-57464-cov-58.859236_pt1 | contig 57464 bp, 47 predicted proteins | sample MGYA00237882_ERZ534229 | MGnify/ENA primary metagenome ERZ534229 (study PRJEB26408, sample SAMN06266212) | sediment metagenome | isolation source: Hudson Canyon methane seep mesocosm | place...
ATAGTTCAATATGTGGCTGATTTATCTAATCGTGAAGATGGTGTAGCCATTGGTCTTGCGCCAGAGGGAACCCGCGCAAAGGTCAGTCGGTGGAAAACCGGGTTCTTACGGATTGCGAAACTACTCGACTGCCCAATTCTCTTGATCAGTCTAGATTTTCAGGGCAAACAATTTATTATCGGTGATCTTTATCAGCCGACGGGGGACAGTGAGGCTGACCTAGTGGTAATTAAGGAATACTACAGCGGCTTCCAAGCAAAATATCCTGATAAGTTTTAATACTATCAACCTCCTTTAATCTTTGGTACTAGTGATGAAGACGACTCTGGCTTCTTGGTAATGTTACACTCCCGCACAAATAGGATTTTTAACTCGTAAAACATGTTTCATTAGCTGGAGGTATAGGATGATAGAAAAAACATCTTCATTTTCTCGATTTTTACTGGTTGCTGCCGCCTTTGTCATCGTTGTCTCAGGCCTAAAAATGGCCGGCCCACTGTTAGTGCCTTTTTTACTCGCCGTTTTCATAGCCATGATCGTATCGCCCTTGCTAGCTTGGCTTAAGACTTATCGTTTGCCAAACGGTGTGGCGATCTTTTTAGTAATCGGGCTCGTTCTTTCTGTGGGATTGCTACTTGGTGCTGTTATTGGTTCTTCGGTAGAGAACTTTCGCCAAGACGTGCCTGAATACTCAGCGAAACTTTCAGCAATGAGCAGTTCTATCCAGCAGTGGTTGAGTCAGCGCGGAATTACCATCAATGCTGAACAGTGGAGTAGTAGCTTTGACCCTGGTGCCGTTATGGGTGTGGTGGGTACAACCTTGGCATCCTTTGGTAATGTTATGACCAATGCCGTTATGATTCTTCTTACTGTTATTTTTATCTTGGCTGAAAACGTCAGCTTTGGTGAAAAGCTTCGCGCAGCAAAAGGTAATAACGATTCCCAAGAATGGTTGCGCACGTTTTCAGATAGTGTCCATAGCTATTTAGCAATTAAGGCGGCGATTAGTTTACTTACGGGTTTTGTCATCTTTTTGTGGTTAACAATTCTAGGTGTTGATTACGCTGTGTTGTGGGGGCTGGTGGCCTTCTTACTTAATTTTATTCCTACAGTGGGCTCTTTTATCGCTGCAGTTCCAGCGGTGCTTTTGGCGTTAGTGCAACTTGGGGCGTTTGAGGCGAGTCTTACTCTTGTTGGATTTGTAGTCGTCAATCTCATTATGGGCAATGTGCTTGAGCCGCGATGGATGGGGCGTGGCCTTAATCTGTCACCCCTAGTTGTATTTGTCTCTTTGGTGCTTTGGGGATGGGTACTGGGTCCGGTTGGAATGCTACTATCGATCCCGTTAACCATTATGTTAAAGATCGCCCTCGAAAGCCAAAATGAAACACGCTGGATAGGCGTCATGATGGGAGCCGGCAAACGAATAGGGTCCGAATCTTTGACTGAAAAATTAGTCGACGCTGACTCAGATTAAACGTTTTTAATCGCCAAATTAACTGCTACCACCAAGACGGTTCTGCTATGTCGCAATCAGGTTTATTCTCCCTCGCTCCCGTTATTATTACGCTCGTTTTATCAGTGTGGTCTCGAAATGTAGTGTTGGGTTTATTTGTAGGAGTGTTCTCAGGGGTACTCCTGCTAAATGGACCTAATCTTTTTACCGGCATGAGTATCATGGTTGAGCAGTACCTTGTTGCTCAGGCTTCAAACAGTGCAAATGTTGGTATTTTGTTGCTAATGATTTTTGTTGCAGGCCTTGTTGGTCTGATGGAAAAATCTGGCGGCGCAGCGGCTTTTGCTGGGATGATGACTAGGTTTATAACCGACAAAATAAAAGCTCAGACCGCCGCGTGGTCAAGTGGGGCTTTACTCTTTTTTACAGACTCAGGGACGCCTTTGATTGTTGGTCCTTTGTTTCGCCCCATTGCTGATGGTTTAAAAATCAGTCGAGCTAAGTTAGCTTGGATTATCGATTCAACGGCATCTCCGGTGGCAGTGTTGATCCCATTTATTGGGTGGGGCTTGTACTCACAGGGCCTTATATCACAAGAATATAAAAGCTTAGGCATTGATGAGAGTGCCTTCTTGGCTTATATCAAGGCCATACCTTTTCAGTTCTACTCTATCTTAGCCGTTGTCATGGTACCTGTGGTTATCATGGCAAAGGCCGACTTTGGACCAATGAAAAAAGCAGAACAAGATTGTGCTCGAGGTATTGTTATGGAGAGCGCCGAAGCCCTAGAAGCCGAAGTGGTGTCTGAAACGAGTTTGCAAAAGGCTAAGCCAATTATGGTGTGGCTGCCCCTTGGGAGTATGTTAATCATTATGTTTGCTTTGCTGGTACCTCAGGGATTTCCAATGGATATGGCGAACATGCCCTCCAACGCGTTTAGAGCGTCTTTGTCTACAGGCTATATCTGCGCAGCTATGATTTTAATGGTATTGATGTGGCGCTTTGGTGTGCGCACTTTAAGTGGTAGTTTTGCGCTGTATTTGGAAAGCATGAGTAAAGTGATTACTGTTTTGATCATTTTAGTTTTGGCCTGGTCTTTGGGTGCCATTGGCAAGGATCTTGGTGCGCCTAGTTATATTGCAGCATTGATTGATGGTCGGTTGCCAACTTATCTTATCCCTGCGACTGTTTTTGTTGTAGGGGGTGTTATTTCCTTTTCTACAGGATCCTCCTGGGGTACTTATGCCATTTTAATACCTCTGACTATTCCCATAGCGCATCAGTTTGATGTGCCAATGTATGTTGCTATTGGAGCGGTGTTGTCCGGTGGGTTGTTTGGTGATCATTGCTCACCTATTTCAGATACCACGATTCTGTCTGCAACGGGTGCAGGCTGTTCTCAGATCGACCACGTTAAAACGCAGTTTCCTTACGCGATATTTAATGGCAGTTGCAGCTTAGTTGCGTACATAGTTGCAGGTATTACTGGTAGTGTTTGGGCCCTCGGCTTGGGAATGCTACTTATGCTTGTTGGTTTATTTTTCCTTAAGAAACTATAGCGCCCCCAGTTATTTAAACAGAGGACACTTAGCGATCTAATCCTGCACCTTGGAATCGAGCTTTAACCTTCAGTACTGCGCCAAGATCTAGAAAGGGTCGTGGTGGAAGCCAAGTAGCAGCTTTAGAGCTAAGACAATCGGTTATTAATTCAGATTGACCTCCGCCTGCATACTCGGCAAGCGCATAACCAAATGCAGTACCTCGGCTAACACCGGAACCGTTATAACCACCAGCAAGATAGATGTTTTTACTCTGTTGCCCAAAAAAATTAGTGTCGTTTCTACTGATACCTTCCACGCCAGACCAAGCAAATTCAAAAGGCACCTCAGCCAGTTGAGGGAACCTTTTTTCAAAGCTATTGCGGTGTGTGATTTGACGACGTTTTAATGTTTGTGGCGAGAGTAGGGCGCCTCCATTATATTCAGCGGTATTACGAAGGGATATTCTACCGTCACTGGTTAACCGCAATGTCGCCCCACCGCTGTGCAGAGAGATGATGCCCCAGCTTTTATGGCTACCTAGAGTTGCTAATTCTTGAGGAGTCAAGATGCGTGTGAAGCTTCCAGAAAGCGTACTTCCCAAAACCCGCCGCTTTAAAAAGCCGATCTTGGGAGCTTCATAATTGGTAGCCAGTACTAGTTTATCGGTCGTAATCTCTCCACTAGAAGTGGTAAGTTTGATAGTGCGCCCAGATTTAATCTTTAAAACAGGGCAGTTTTCAATCAGCCTGACATTACTGGGTATGTTATTTGCTAAACCGCGGACTAACGCCGCAGGTTGAACCAGAGCGCCGGTTTTTACATGAACACCAGCTTTGTACAAGGAGGTGCCAAAGCGACTCTTCATATCGTCCTCATTAAGACTGTTATGTTCGGCTTCTATGGCATCTAAATAGTTAACAAAATGACCATGTTCTTTGATTGACATGGTGTCGGCAGCACCGTGATGAAAGCCATTGTTGTCCCATTGGCAGTGAATGGATTGAGATGTGATTTGCTGATCTAAAAGGGCAAGACCGGCTTGATTAATACGGTTTACCCGGTCAATATTTTCTTTATCTTGAATTTTGTAAGGACCTGGGAAGTGACTCACGCCCACCGCAAATCCAGAATTGCGACCAGATGCACCTTGCCCTATTAAGCGAGCATCGAGAAGAAGGACTTCATCATTAGGGTAAAGCTCTGCCAAGCGGCGAGCACAGGATAACCCAGTTAAACCAGCACCCACTATAACCCAAGGTACCCTGTGGGCACCTTGAATGGAGTCAACTACTAGGCGGGGTGGTAAAAGTTCGCTCCAGCCATGATTGTCTGTGGGAAAATCCACCATTGACAGCATCATGGCTATTTTGTCGTCTTACTGTGCAGCTGCTTGTGCTGCCATGAGTGCTGCAACTTCTGCCTCTAGGGCTGCACCATCATGAGCTTGCTTCACAACATAAGCTCTTATGGCTTCAGCATCAGAGACAGTTAGGATATCGCCAAATGACACCATACCATTAGCTGACAGAGCACCATCTCGCACGACTGATTGCCAAGCATCTGCATTTGCACTGATGGCAGACCAACGTAAATCTGGCAATACCCCAGAACTGATGGCCAGTGGCCCGTGGCAAACGCGACAATTGTAGTGGTATTGCTCTAAACCTGTTTGGAGCATTTCTTGAGTACCAAACTTGTCGGTTTTAGGAGTGCGTGGCGCCATAACCAAGTTATGGTCAGGGATAGTTTCAGTAGCACCTAATTTAAATGTGACAACCTTACCAACGATGGGCGGCACAGGTTGATCATAGGCAGATCCACCTGCTAAAGCGTAGGCCGAACCCCAACCTGTGGTAATAGTAACGTACTGTTCACCATCAATTTCAAAGGTCCCTGGGCCAGAGGCAGCACCGGCTTTAACGTTATGCCGCCAGAGTTTTTCACCGGTTGATGCGTTGTATGCAGCAAAATCACCTTCTAGACGCCCTTGAAATACAAGGCCGCCAGCTGTGGATAGAACACCGCCATTCCAAGCATTAAGATGCTCAACACTCCAGCGTGCCTCCTGAGCTATGGGGTCCCAAGCTATTAGGCGGCCCTTAAGCGTAGCTCTGATGGCCATGGCTGTTGCAAGGTCCAAATCCATAGGTATTCCAGCAGGTAAACTCGTTCCTGTGTTCCAGTTTTGTGCGCGGGTCTTAAATAGGCGGTCCACTGCATAAAATTCAGGTGCTTCCTGGGCAGGTATATAAACTAACCCAAGGTCGGGGTTAAATGCCATTGGCTGCCAGTTATGCGCACCAAGTGGCCCTGGGTTTTGCATAAACGGTGTCTCTCCATAACGGGCCTCAGGCTTTTCTATCGGGCGGCCATTTTCATCTAGGCCTTCAGCCCAGTTCTGAGGCACAAAGGCCTCTCCAGAAAGGTACTCCCCAGTCTCTGCGTCAACAACATAAAAGAATCCATTTTTAGGAGCCTGCATAGCGACACGTCGGGAGGCTCCTTCAGAGCCAATAGGCAAGTCAGCTAAAATAATTGTTTGGGTGGCGGTATAGTCCCAATTGTCTCCAGGTGTGGTTTGAAAGTGCCACTTATAAGCGCCAGTGGAGGCATCTACAGCAACAATAGATGACAAAAATAGATTATCACCTTTCCCAGCATCTCGATGATCTCGATTCCAAGGTGAACCATTACCCACGCCAAAAATAACGCTGTCATTGACTTCGTCATAAACGATTGAATCCCAAACCGTGCCTCCACCACCATCGGTGGTCCAGGCGCCCTCATCACCCCAAGTGAGATTGCCAATATCTTTAAGCGCATTATCTGAGATGGCACCATCAGGCTGTTTATTTGGGTTTGGTACGGTGTAAAAACGCCACACTAGGCCACCTGTTTCAGCAGAGTAAGCAGACAAATAACCTCGCACACCTAATTCTGCACCGCCATTCCCTATCAGTACATTACCCTTAACAACCCGAGGCGCACCGGTAATAGTGTATGGTTTTGACTGGTCAACGGTTAGGGTGCTCCAGACAAGCTCACCCGTTGCGGCATCGAGGGCTTCAAGCCGACCGTCAATGACGCCCACATAAATTTTACCTTTCCAGACGGCAACTCCGCGGTTGACTACGTCGCAGCATGCTTTGCCGCCCACAGCTCTATCAACCTTTGGGTCATATACCCAATGTTCTTGACCAGTTTTCGCATCGAGGGCATAGACTACTGACCAAGCTGAGGTCACATACATAACACCGTCTACAACAATTGGTGTGGACTCAACACCACGCTCTGTCGCAAGATCATAGGTCCATGCAACACCTAGTTGGTCCACATTTTCGGTATTAATCTGCTTCAACCCCGAGTGACGTTGCTCATCGTAGGTGCCACCATAGGTCAGCCACTCTTCAGGGGTCTGAGATGCATTGAGCAAGCGTTGTGCATCCACATCTGCAAACTTTGCTGGTTCATTGCCACAACCAGTAAGAATTAGAGCCAATATTAGACAGGCAGATACGGTAAAGAATTTAGTTAAATTCATGGATGAAACCCTCTTTTTTGATCATTTTGTCAGAGAATGTCCGTGAAAGGAACCTTATGGATAATAGTTCTGACTTACCGGAGGTAGGTATCTTAGATCTTAAATGTAAGTATTTTTGCCAATAGTCAGAGTAAGAAACTAAAGCCTAATAGAAGCTGCGCATTGCCTTCGTGGCCACCTTCCGTACGGGCAAACTCAGCCGTTTTACCGTAGGGCTTAGCCCAAGCTATCCCGATATAAGGGGAGAGTCCTGCTGTGACTTCAAATGCTAGGCGCAGGCCAATCTCCAATTCAGATAAACCTGAGCCGGTACCGGTTCTGATATCATTTTCACTGTGGAAGTTTGCTTTGAGCTCTGGTGTTAGTGTTAAGGTAGGGGCGATTTGGCAAACACGCTTTACTTCCAGCCGCAGTCCCTTCCTGCCGCCACTTCCCACGAACAGAGATGTTTCTGTTTCCAGATTAAATGGCGCTGCCCAAGAAATACCGACTAACATCCAGTCCTGGCGGGGACCGGGATGGAGGTCTCCACGCCATCCCAGATTGATGCCAACTTTCGACGAAAGAGCCCCCGAGTAGTAGGCTCGTAGCTCATGTCCGTCCAGTCCATCGCAAGTATGTTCTCCCTCAGACACTACATTAAATTGGTGTGTATCGGTGCCCAGTGAGAAGGTGGACGCCCAGGCAACCGACTCATCATCCACGTGATATTCCATCTCATCAAAGGACATAGTGGCTTGGACTCTATTTTTGGGCTCAGCAGAGTAGCTCTGGGTTGCTACTAAAAGCAATAAAACCGCGATTATAGTAGTTTTCATAAAAGTGCCTGCGATATCAATGAATATATTTGGTAGGGTGACCCTTTAAGTGGTTGGATGTCGAAATTCTGCATCACTGTGCCCCGGTCGATTACAGGCAGGCCTTTCTGGTCCAGCCATTGTCCAAGTGAGCCTGCGTCTTCCGGGATATCGATACGACAAAATCCCGGGTGTTCCGATAGAGCCTTTGATAAGAGCAGTTTGGCATCTGCCTCGTTGCGGGCTATTAGTGGACCGAATGTTTTCCCGCGGCCAGATTCTCTCACCAGAACAGAGCCGATTACGCAACCCTCCCTCTGAAGCACATAGCTAGCAGAGGACGTTAAAAGGCTGTTTATCATGCTTGATCTATCCATTCCGACGGCGTCGTGATCGAGGGTCCGAATACAGGTGTAATCATCTTTTCTCGCTAGCCTGACGATGGTCCCATCATGAGTTGGTAGAGGCGTGCTGCCGGCTATTACACCTTGACGCTGTGCGATCTTGATCTTGTTTGGGGATGCGAAGCCGAGGTTTTGGTAAAGTTTGACTGCCATTTCAGTGGCCACGAGACGAATTTTTCTAGCTCCAGCCGCTTCCAGAACCTGTTCCATCAGGATTCTGGCTATTCCTTTTCCACGAAAAGCTTTGTCGACAATTACCAGGCCTAAGGTACCGTCGTGATCACCGTAGAACCATAAAAGCGCAGTACCAATGACAGTTTCGTCTCTATCGATGGCTGCCCAGCCCCCACCATGTTCTAAGTGAAAGGTCCAATCCTGTTCGGTATGAGGCCAGCCTAAATGGTGGGTCAGGCGATGTCCTGCCACAGCATCATCCGATGTCATGGGCCGCAGACTAAATTCAGTTGCTACTGATACTGGTGATACAGCCATCAGAAATACTTAACCCAAGCCATATTTGTGCTGTGCTTAAATTTTGCGAAGGCTCTGGTTGGGTAATAGAGTGCCCACATAAGCAGGGCTGCAATTACCCACAACTGCCAAACGTAGTCGAGGGCAAACAAATCGCCAACATTGGGACCTACGGTGGCAAGCACAATACGGTAGCTGATTAGGAGCACGTAGAGGTGCAGGATATAAATGAACATTGGTGCGGAACCAAACACTTCCATTGCGTCCATAAATTTGTTGGACAGTGTTTCGAACCATGCCAACATCAATAGGGCAACACCGATGGTCAGCATAAGAAAGTTTAGTGATGGTGGATATTTGGTGAAGTTGACGAAGTCCATTAAGGTCAGGAGAGCACTGCTCTGAGACTGCCAGGGCAGTACTTCACCATAGATGTTGAAGCTACGGAGTACTAACAAAATGGCTAGGAGACTGACTCCGAGACCAATCAAACTCTTACGCCGTGCAAGCATGTCTATGGTGCGCGAGTAAAGAGGGCCGGCAAAGTATCCAAGTAAAATTACGCCGATCCAAGGCAGTATGGGGTAACTTGCCTTGATGCGAATGGCGCCGTCATAAATGATGCCGCGGTCGTGGAGTATGGCCCAGATTGTATAGCCCGTCTCGCCAGGATTGAAGGATATGGGAGATAGCAGGTTGTGACCGGCGACTATAGCAATACCGACGAGGCCAATGACGGTGAAAGGCAGCTTAACCATCAATGATAGAGCGATCATACTGAGCCCAATAGCCCAGATCACCTGTAGAAAAATGGTGTCAACATTTCCAAACCAAGAGAAGTTGACAAGCGTAATTTCGATAAGTACCAGGAAAAGGCCGCGCTTTAATAGAAAGCTAGTAGGTGAGCGTGGTGAATTATTTGCCGGGTTTGCATATAACCATGCAGCCATACCGGTGAGAAACACGAATGTAGGCGCACACAGATGAGCGGTCATGCGAGTAAAAAAGAGGGCCGGAGAAGTCATTTCTAAATCCATCGGGTCGGACACATTGAGATGGTAGAAAAAACGTTCCCTGACGTGGTCAACGGCCATCAACAGAATCACGAGACCACGCATAACATCGATGGAAGCTATACGTTTCTTGGTCACTACATCGGCTTGTGTTGGAGCTGTATCAGAAGTGCCTGACGCTGCAGTAGAAAGATTCATCGGATTAATTCTCGTTTGTATTTAAAATGTAGACCAACAAGATAGTACTACTGGTGGAGAAAAAATTATGCCGTTTGCTATAGGGAGATCAGATTTTTGTGCTTTACTGGAAAGGCGCCCGACATTATTTACTTTCGGCGCTCTATTCCGGATTTTTTTAGGTAGAGCAGTAGTCGACTCAGGTAAGCTCACCTTGGCACATATATTTAATATGCATGTAGTCCTCAATACCAAAGTGGGAGCCTTCGCGGCCGTAACCAGAATCCTTGATGCCACCCACTGGGGCCCATGGGCTAGCAGCAGCTCCAGCATTAATGCCAATAATCCCAGCTTCCAGTCTCCCAGATACGCGCGCCACTCTTTTTATGTCAGTAGTATAGAAATAAGACGCTAGTCCATAAGACGTGTTGTTAGCCTGAGCAACGACCGCATCCTCATCCTCAAAGCGAATTAGCGGCATAACAGGACCGAAGGTTTCTTCGTTGAAGATAATCATATCGTCTGTTGCATCCCCCAGTATTGTTGGGGCATAAAAGTTGGTTCCAGATGCAATTTCATTTTGAACTCGCTTTCCACCAGCAAGCACTTTCGCACCCTTTGATATGGCGTCCTGTACGTGGCGATCTATTTTTTCTATAGCACGTTCATTAATCATTGGGCCAATATCAGAGTCTTCGATGCTAGCAGGGCCTATCTTAAGAGCTTCAACTCGATCAATCATTTTTTGAGCAAAAGCATCATAGACATCGTTGTGAACGAAAATGCGATTGGGGCACACACATGTCTGACCGCTGTTGCGGAACTTGCCGAGCATCAAGCCATCTGCCGCTGCATCCAAATCAGCATCTTCAAATACGACAAAGGGCGCATTTCCACCTAATTCGAGCGACAGTTTTTTGAGTGTCTCAGCCGATTCTCTGGCAAGATATTTCCCTACTGAAGTAGATCCAGTAAAGGTTATTTTCCGAATCAGTGGATCCTTTAACCAAACCTGAACAACCTCGGGGGTGTTGTCGCGAGATGTTGAAACGATATTTACAAGGCCTGCGGGGGCGCCAGCTTCGTCCAGCAGCTTGACAAGCGCTAAGGCGCATAGAGGGGTGTCTTCAGAAGGCTTGGCAACTACGGTACAACCAGCTGCTAGAGCGGGAGCAATCTTGCGAGCAATCATTGCCATGGGGAAGTTCCAAGGTGTGATGGCTGCTACAACACCGACAGGTTCTTTGACGATCATTTGTTTCTTGCCCGGCATAATTGACGGTAAAATTTCACCAAAGGTACGAACCGCTTCTTCAGCATAGAATTCTACGTAGTCGGCGCTGTAATCAACTTCACCAATCGCTTCAGCGAGAGGCTTGCCCTGTTCAAGACTCATCAAACGGCCTAAGTCTGCGCGGTGCTCCACAATAAGAGAGTGCCAACGCTTGAGTAGTTTGGCTCTTTCCGTAGCTGGAACCTCGCGCCATTTGGAAAACGCCCTGTATGCTGCATCGAGCGCTTGTTGTGCATCGGCGGCGTTGCTGTCCGCGGTGCTGGCGAAATTTTCACCAGTTGCAGGGTTAGCGACATCAAAAGTTAAAGAGGATTGTGCATCACACCATTGACCATCAATAAAGTTTTTATCACAAATTAAATCTTTGCGGTCAAGGTTCAATAAAATATTGGATATCACTAGTTAGGTTCCTTCTGTAATAAGTTTGGCGATCGCTTCGCCCATTTCGGTCGTTGAAGTATTACCACCCAAGTCAGCCGTGTAAGGGCCTGCATGCAGAACATTTTCTATAGCTTCAACAATAGCATCATGGGCTTTTCTAGCTGGGCCTTGACCCTGACCAAGAAAATCAAGCATCAGTGCACCAGACCAAATCATCGCGACTGGGTTGGCAATATTTTTTCCAGATATATCTGGAGCTGAACCATGTACCGGTTCAAATAATGATGGAAAGTTTCGTGTTGGATTTAGATTGGCAGAAGGCGCCAGACCGATAGTGCCTGTGCAAGCCGGACCGAGATCAGAGAGAATATCACCGAACAGGTTAGTTGCAACCACCACATCAAATCTCGCTGGTTGCATAACAAAACGAGCACAGAGTATATCGATATGTTGCTTATCGAATTCAATATCAGGGTAGGACTTGGCTACCGCCAAGGCACGCTCGTCCCACCAGGGCATGCTGATAGTCATACCATTGCTCTTGGTTGCAACGGTAATTTTTTTTCGTGAACGCTGTCTGGCGAGATCAAAGGCAAACTTGAGTACTCTATCCGTTCCAATGCGGGTAAAAACCGATTGCTGCATAACGACCTCGCGATCGGTACCTTCAAACATTACACCCCCAATCGACGAATACTCTCCTTCTGTATTTTCTCTGACAATCATGATATCGATATCGTCTGAGCCTGGAGTGGAGAGCGCGCTTTTCACTCCTTTAAAAGTCCGAGCTGGTCGCGTATTAATGAACTGATCGAATTCCCGGCGTATCTGCAGCAGGGAGCCCCACAGTGAGATATGATCGGGAACCGTATCCGGCCAGCCCACTGCGCCGAAATAGATCGCATCTATACCTTCAAGCTGCTTTTTCCAGTCATCGGGCATCATCTTTCCATGTTTTGCATAATACTCACAAGAGGCCCACTCGATTACAGTGTATTCAAGAATAATACCGAAGCGTTCAGCCGCCGCATCCAATACTCGTACGCCTTCAGGCATAACTTCCTTGCCAATGCCGTCGCCAGCAATAACTGCGATTTTAAAGCTCAACTTCATTTTATCGCCTTTCTAATATCAGGTTGTTCAAGTAACTGATCCAGAGTTTTATTCAGACGCTCAAAGAGAAACTCAAATTCGCTCTCGGAAAAACATAGTGCAGGAGCAAAACCAAGAATATTGTCTGTAAATGCTCTGAAAATAATACCATTGTCGTAAGCGACTCTCCCTAATCGTTCACTGAGTTGTAGTGACTGATCAAATTGTTGCTTTGTCTCTTTATCTGCGACCAGTTCGAGAGCACCCAGTAAACCTCGTTCACGGGCATCGCCAACTAGAGGATGCTTAAGCATCTGGTGAAGATGATGGGCAAAACAAGGGGCAACTTTGTTGCCATTACTAAGTAGACCGCCTTCTGTGTAGAGACGAAGTACTTCTAGGCCAATAGCCGCGCTGACTGGATGGGCAGAGTATGTCTGTCCATGGCCGACCGGCACGCTGGGCTGGCTGCCATCAGCAATCCCATTGTAGATTTCATCAGAAATCATAACCGCCCCCATTGGGGCATAACCTGACGTTAGTCCTTTTGCTACTGTCATTATATCCGGCGCTACTTTCTCTGCATCGCATGCGAACATTGGTCCGGTGCGACCAAATCCGGTAATCACTTCATCCACCACAAGCAAGATACCCAAATTCTCGCAAGTATCACTTATCGCTTTAAGCCATCCAGTAGGGGGAATAAGCACCCCTCCAGAACCAATGATGGGTTCACAGAAGAATGCTGCGACATTATCGGCACCTAGTTCACCGACTTTGTCCTCTAGGCTTTTCACGGATGCGGCAATCAGTGCCTCAGGGTCATCACCCACTGAACTACGATAAGGATAGACACAGGGTATATGGTGCTGATTAGCATTAGGTAAATTAAAGTTGGAATGGAATACGGGTAACCCAGTTAATCCAGCTCCTAATGCTGTTGACCCATGGTAGCCACGTTGCAGTGAGATAAACTGATTCTTTTGGGGCTGCCCTGTAGAATTTTGATAGTGCGTAATATAGCGAACTGCCGTATCGACTGCGTCAGATCCTCCAAGACTAAAGTAGACATGCTGAAGAGAGTTTGGCGCGAGTTCGATTAATCGTGCGGCGAGCTCAATCGCTGGTTCGGAACCAAAACTAAAATATCCAGTAGCATAAGGCAGACGACGCAGTTGCTGTTGTGCCACCTCAACAATACTCTCCCGGCCATAACCGACATTGACACACCACAGGCCTGCAAATGCATCAAGCAATTTGTTGCCCTGCGCATCCCACAACCAAGCGCCCTGGCCCGACTCGAGAATGGTGACCCCTTTCTTCTCATGAGCGCGGAAGTTAGTGACAGGATGAATCAAATGGTTTTTATCCATCTCTATCAATTTTTGGTTATACATACTCTTCTTCCTGTAAATATTTTTACTGTGGGCAGCGATTGATACAGATCTAAATCTCAGGTTAACTGTTTGGACGTTATATTAAATGTAATGTCACAGTGAGTGGTGTCGAACAGAGTCTTCAGCTGAGATGAAAATTTCATATTGATGGTCGATTCCGGCAGGTGATGCTGTTTCTGCAGATCGTTCAGGGTCTTGATTATGTTTGCAGTACTCGGAAAATCTTTACTGCATTTCCCGCCGAGAGCGTTCACCTCTAAACAGCAGTTATAGAGCGGCAACATATGCCGTAACGGCTTCTGAAAACAATGCTTCTTGCGGTTTAAGCCCCTTGCATCGGAAACATATTTATGCCGCTTTATGGTTCAATAAAGTCTAAGTTGAGAGCGTACGTGTGTCCGATTTATGGAGCCATATCTCCAAAGAATTGTGCCTCTTTGGCTAAACTTAACAACCATTACTGAAAAACAGGAATTCCAACTCATGATTGAATTTACACCCAAGTATATTACCTTTGATTGTTACGGTACTTTAACCAGTTTTGGCATGGCGGCGATGACTCGAGAAATGTTCGCTGATCGTATTCCGCCAGAGCAGATGGAGCTGTTTGTTAAGAACTTTGCGTCCCATCGGCTCAATGAAGTGTTAGGTGCATGGCAGCCTTATGCGGATGTAATCTGCAATGCGCTGGAGCATACCTGCAAGTTGTGGAAACTCCAGTTTAATGAGCGGGAAGCTATGAGCTACTATGAGGCTGTACCTACATGGGGCCCCCACGCGGATGTGGCGGCAGGTCTTTCCAAAATCGCCGACAAAATACCTCTGGTGATCCTGTCGAATGCAGCTAATGACCAAATCCAGCACAATGTTGACAAGCTCGGCGCACATTTTCCCCATGTCTACACTGCCGAGCAGGCCCAGGCTTACAAGCCGCGCCTCGAGGCTTTTGAATATATGCTCGATCAACTTGGCTGCGGTCCAGAGCAAATAATGCATGTTTCCTCTAGCTTTCGCTATGACCATATGTCCGCTGCTGATCTTGGATTCGGCGCGCGAGTTTTGGTTAATCGCAACCACGAGCCATCGTTGATGCCCCATTATGCGACCCACGAAATAAAGGACATCGGCGGTCTGTCGGGCCTTCTTGGTCTATAATACGCCGCACAAGAGGTATAGCTATGAAACTCGAGTCCTTTTGGCTTGATACGGCGCCAACGTTTCATGGCGCCGAAAAGGGGCCGGTGGATGGTCGCGCGGACGTCGCCATCATCGGTGGCGGGTTCACTGGACTTTCTACTGCACTCGCACTGGCCAAGAGGGGTGCAACAGTAGTGGTGCTAGAAGCGGAACGCCTAGTGGGTGCGGCTTCCGGTCGCAACGGCGGTCAATGCAACGCTGGCACTTTGCAGGACTACCGGTCCCTGGTGGGTAGCTTTGGCGTCGAACGTGCGCGTCGTTACTATCAGGAGTTCACTGCCGCGGTTGATAGTGTTGAGCGTTTGGCGTCTGAAGAACACATCGACTGTGATTTTAATCGTCGCGGCAAGCTCAAACTTGCTTCTAAACCTGCCCATTTCAACAAGATGGTCCAAACTTTCGAGGCCCTGCAGGCGGATGGTGTGGACCCTAATGTTGAGTTGGTGCCCCCAGATTGCATGCGCGATGAAGTCGGTTCTAATGATTACTACGGTGGTCTGCTGCAGACCACCAGTGCGCAGCTGCACGTCGGAAAATTCGGTAGCGGACTTGCAGAAGCCGCAGCACGACGCGGCGTAAGACTTTATGCATCGGCTCCGGTGACTGGGTTGCATCTCCAGTCTGGCGGAGCTTGGCGAATAACCACCCCAAGAGGTTCTTTGGACGCCGCCCAAACACTTGTTGCAACGGGTGGCAGTGGCAGTGGTCCGTTTGGCTGGTTTCGGCGCCGGATTATTCCAGTGGGTAGTTTTATTGTGGTCACCGAGCCGCTCGGCGTAGAAAGGTTAAGCCGTCTGCTGCCGAATCGGCGCAGTTATGTAACAAGCAATAACATTGGTAATTACTTCCGCGTCACAGAGGACAATCGCCTGCTATTCGGTGGTCGGGCCCGATTCGCCATGTCCAATGTGAAATCAGACCGCGAGAGTGGCCATATTCTGCGCGATTCGCTGGTCCGTGCATTTCCGGAATTTGCCGACGCGCGCATTGACTACTGCTGGGGCGGATCGGTGGATATGAGCGCTGATCGCATGCCGCATGCAGGCCAGCACAAAGGGCTCTACTATTCCATGGGCTACAGCGGCCATGGCGTGCAGATGGCAGTCCATATGGGACAAATTATGGCTGATATAATGGATGGAAATGAGCATGCCAACCCCTGGGGTGAGCTCAAATGGCCACCGATACCTGGCCATTTTGGAAAGCCTTGGTTTCTTCCGGCTATCGGAGCATATTATCGTCTACAAGATATTTTAAGGTGATTGGGACGCCGGTGCCTATGCGCAAGGTCTGAGCGAGGGTCTGTCTAGTTGAGTAGGACAAAAGGGTGAGCTGAATAGATGAGCGATAAAAAACCAAATAAGAACACCTTCACGCGCCGAGATGCCTTGCGTGGTCTAGCTGGTGTAGGCATAACAGCCAGTGGTATAAGTTCATTGCTACTGCCTGCACGCGTCCACGCTGAACTAGCGCCGGAAAATAAGCTTCGTCCCCGGCAAGGTGGACGGATTCGCGTGGCCTGTATGGCCTCGTCGACAGCAGACACCATGGATCCGGCTGCTGGAAGCCTGTCCACTGACTATGCGCGACATTACATGTTCTACAACGGGCTGACCCAGTACGATAGCGATCTAAGAGGGCAGCTATCTTTGGCGGAATCCCTAGAGTCGGACGATCAGCAGACCTGGAGTATCAGGCTCAGACAGGGCGTGGAGTTTCATGATGGTAAGCTGCTGGAACCGCAGGATGTTGTCTACTCCTTGATGCGTCATCTCGACGCTAGCGTTGGTTCTCGCGTAAAACCTATCGCCGACCAGTTCGACAGTGTCGAGGTAACTGGGCCACGGGAGATTCGAGTAACGTTAAAATATCCTAATGCTGACCTGCCAGAGATCTTGGCGGACTCTCACTTTTTAATTATTCAGGACGGCACCAGCGACTTTACTGCATCGGCGGGTACCGGCCCCTACAAAGTCAAGGAATTTACCCCCGGTGTGCGCACCATTGGCGTGCGCAATGAAAATTACTGGAAGCCAGGCAGACCCTATTTGGATGAGATTGAGTTAGTGGGTATTGCTGATGAAACCGCTCGAGTAAGTGCGCTTTTAGCTGGTGATGTCCAACTGATTAATGCCGTCGATCCACGTTCTACGCGTCGAGTCAAACAGACGCCTGGCTTTGAGGTAATGGACACGCCTTCCAGTGGTTATACCAGCTTGATTATACGCCAGGATATGGCGCCGACTAATAGTCGCCACCTTACCTTGGCTTTAAAGTATCTACTGGATCGCCCCACTATCAAGCGTGCCCTTTTCCGTGGGTTTGCCACCATCGCCAATGACCATCCTGTGCACCCAAACCATCCCTTTTACGCGTCCGATCTGCCTCAGCGAGAGCATGACCCAGAGCGAGCTCGCTATCATCTTAAGAAAGGCGGCTTTGAGGGCGTGCGACTGCCCGCATACGCGTCACCTGCCGCGACTGGTTCAGTTGACATGGCGACGCTCCTGCAGATGTCTGCTATCCCCAATGGCCTTAAGCTTGGGGTCAACCGGGTGCCGGCTGATGGCTACTGGTCCAACCATTGGGGTAAGCATCCGCTCTCATACGGTAACATTAATCCACGGCCCACACTGGATATGATGTTCAGTCTGTTCTACAAGTCTGATGCTGCCTGGAACACCTCCCGCTGGAACAATGGAAAGTTCGACCAACTGCTGCAGGCAGCCCGATCTGAGTGGGATCAGACAAGGCGCAAGCAAATGTATGTGGATATGCAGGAGCTGGTGCATAACGAGTGCGGTATTGGTATCCCTGTATTTATTGATCTGATCGATGCTTACGACTCTCGGCTTCGGGGTCTATCCCCAATTCCCATTGGCGGTCTGATGGGTTACTCGTTTGCGGAAAATGTTTGGCTGTCGGAATAAAGGGCCTTTTTATGAATACTATTGTCAATCTCTTGTTAAAACGCTTGGGCATTTCATTGGTGACTTTGCTGCTCGTATCTGCGGTTGTCTTCCTTATTACCAACCTGTTGCCCGGAGATCCTGTACAGGAAATGCTGGGTCAAGCGGCCACTCCAGAAGTGGTGGAGGCCTTGCGGACAAAGTTGGGTCTCAACCAGCCAGCTTATATCCGTTACATGAACTGGCTTGGATCACTACTCAGTGGTGACCCAGGAGTGTCACTGGCGAACAATATGCCGGTGGCAGAGTTGGTGTCAGACCGGCTGCCTCGATCTTTAATGCTGGCCGGCATCACCACATTGGTGGCTGTGCCCTTCGCCTTGTTTGTGGGCATCTTAGCGGCAAGTTACAGCGATACACGCGTGGACCACTTTATCAGCACCATCGTCATGTTCGTTGTCGCGGTACCTGAATTTTTGATCGCCACCATCGCAGTGTTGATCTTCTCGGTCCATTTAGGCTGGCTGTCCGCAGTGTCCTATGCACCGCAGGATCCAACCCTGCAGGAGTTTATAGCGACCTATGCCCTGCCAGTAATGACATTGTCCCTTGTGTTGGTAGGACAAATGTCCCGCATGACACGCGCTGCTCTAATCGAGCAGATGCAGCAGCCTTATGTCGAGATGGCAATCCTGAAAGGGGCGAGTCATTCCCGGCTGGTACTGAGACATGCATTGCCCAACGCAGTGGGTCCGATTGCCAATGCTGTGGCTCTGAGTCTTTCTTACTTGATGGGCGGCGTAGTGATTGTGGAAGTTATTTTTAATTATCCTGGCATCGCCAGCCTAATGGTTGACTCAGTAACCAACCGTGATTTTCCCCTGTTGCAGGCTTGCGCAATGCTTTTCTGTACTGGCTACCTAATTCTAGTTTTTATGGCTGACATCTGCGCCATCCTATCCAACCCCAAACTGCGCAATTGAGGTAATAATGAAGAGCTTGTATAGATATTTGGGTATTACTGGTCTAGCGGGTCTAGCGCTGACGCTATTTTGGGTGCTGGTTAGCTTTGTGGGTCCCTTGATCGCGCCTTATAGCCCTGGTGAAATCGTCAACTATGATGTCTTTCTCCCCATGAGTTGGGAACATCTACTAGGAACTGATTATTTGGGCCGGAGCGTGCTCAGTCGTGTCATGGATGGGGCGCGCTTTACAGTAGGGTTGGCCTTTGCCGCCGCATTGTTAGCTTCGCTACTGGGCACTGGGCTGGGCCTGTTTTCGGCGGTGAGCGGCAAGGCGCTGGATGAGAGTATCAGTCGCGTGATGGATGCGCTGCTGTCAATTCCCAACAAAATTTTCGCTCTAGTGATGATTGCCGCATTGGGTTCCTCGATTCCGATTTTACTGCTAATTACTGCCATCACCTACACGCCGGGAGTGTTTCGAATTGCTAGGTCGCTGGCAGTTAACATAAACCAGATGGATTACATTCAGGTAGCGCGAGCCCGTGGTGAAGGTCGGATTTACCTTGCATCTGTGGAGGTGCTTCCCAACATGATTCATCCCATGTTGACGGACTTCGGGTTGCGATTTGTCTATGTCGTTCTGTTGCTGAGCAGCTTGAGCTTCTTGGGACTCGGTGTACAGCCGCCAAATGCTGATCTGGGGTCTTTGGTGCGAGAAAATATGTCTGGGCTGTGGGAGGGAGCGCCAGCCATTATGGCTCCGGCGGCGGCCATTATTAGTTTGACCATCGGCGTAAATCTGTTTATCGACAGTTTGCGCAGTTCGCGTTGAACATAAAGGGAACGAAAATATGAGCGATCTTATCCGTGTAGAAAATCTTAGGATAGTGGCCCGCGGCGATGACGATCAAGAGAAAACTATCGTCAAGAATATTGAGTTTTCCATCCCGCGAGGGGAGGTATTAGCCTTGATTGGCGAATCGGGCTCGGGGAAAACAACCATTGCACTGGCGCTGATGCGCTACGCGCGGAGGGGTTGCCACATCGACGAGGGTTCCATTTTCCTAGACGACACTGACTTGATGTCTCTGAGCCAACCTGCCCTCAGGTCTCTGCGTGGTCGGCGTATCTCTTACGTGGCTCAGAGTGCGGCATCGAGTTTCAACCCATCTATGAGAATTATGAACCAGATTTTGGAATCTACCCAAATTCACTACTCCATGTCGCGGAAAGCGGCGGAAGCTAAAGCGGTGGATCTATTTCGGGTGTTAGCGCTGCCTAATCCAGAGACTATAGGTTCGCGCTATCCACACCAGGTTTCTGGGGGGCAGCTACAGCGCCTAATGGCGGCTATGGCTATGATCACCGACCCAGAGTTAATAATCTTTGATGAACCCACCACGGCATTGGATGTGACCACACAGATCGATGTGTTACGGGCCTTCAAGCAGGTGGTTCAGGAGCGAGGAATCACTGCTGTTTATGTCTCTCATGATCTGGCAGTAGTAGCTCAGATGGCTGATCAGGTGGTGGTGCTGAATAATGGTGAGATTTGCGAAATGGGCAGAACGGCACAGATAATCAATGCACCCAGTGATGACTATACAAAGCAACTGATGGCCGCCGCCCACCCAGTTCTGACTGGTGTCGCTGAGACGAACGAGAATGATGAGTCACTCCTGAGCGTCAAAGGTTTAGCAGCTGGCTACGGCAAAATCAGACGAGATGGTCGCCCCGCTATCCCGATACTACAAGACATCAATTTAAGTATTAAACATGGCTCTACTCTGGGCGTGATCGGTGAATCCGGTTCTGGAAAATCTACCTTGGCCCTCGCGATTGCTGGGCTTTTGCCTTCTTCTGCTGGCATCGTGAAATTGGCCGATGAAGTTCTGCCCAATCGAATGGAGCTGCGCAGCCGTGATCAGTTGAAGCGAGTTCAGGTCGTCTTTCAGAACGCTGACACCGCACTAAATCCGGCGCACTCTGTAGGGCGTATTCTCGCACGGCCACTGGCCTTTTACCACGGTATGACGAAGGACGCCAGCGACAAGCGGGTGCGTGAACTACTGGACTTGGTGCATCTGCCTCCGTCCATCGCTGACCAGCCCTGCACTCGATTGTCAGGGGGACAAAAACAGCGCGTCAATCTGGCCCGTGCCCTGGCTGCCGAGCCGGACCTAATTCTCTGTGATGAAGTGACCTCGGCGCTTGATACAGTGGTGGCTACTGCAATTTTGGATCTACTGAAAGAGCTGCAGCGCGAACTGGGGATATCCTTTATGTTTATAAGCCATGATATCACCACCCTGCGTGGGGTCTGCGACCAAGTTATCGTACTCTATGCAGGACAGAAAGTTGAGGAGGGCAGCCGCAAGAATTTCGCCGCGCCGCCATTCCATCCTTACACCAATTTGTTGATAAATTCGGTTCCGGAACTGGAGCAAGGCTGGTTGGACCGAAAAAAACATATCCGTCAGACGATACCGGCAAACGCCGATGGCCAGCAGCTCTGTGGGTTCCTAGATCGCTGCTCGGTGCGTATTGAGGGCAAGTGTGATAAACAGTCTCCACCCTGGGTCGCTTTGTCCGAGGGCAGCGAGGTGAGCTGTCACCTAAGTGGTGAAGAATTAAAACGATTGCAACAACACAGCTTACAAACACCGACTCTAAAGCCCGCCAGCTCGAACGCAGAGGGAGGATAATCATGAGCGGGCGTTTTGTAAGGTTGGCTGAAACCGAGAGAATGCAGCTAACGATCTATGTTGACGGGCGGGCGGTTCAGGGATTCGAGGGCGATACCCTAATGGCCGCCATCCTCGGTGGAAATAATCATCTGCGGGTCTCCGAATTCGGTGACGGTCAGCGAGCAGGTTTTTGTCTAATGGGCGCCTGTCAGGATTGCTGGGTCTGGACTGAGGAGGGTGAGCACCTGCGCGCCTGTTCAACCACCGTGACTGATGGTATGAGGATAAATACACAGCAATTGGAGGCGACATGGTCCAGAGTCGAATGATCCCCCGTGTAATTATCGTAGGAGCGGGCCCAGCCGGCACACGCTGTGCCGAAACTTTGGTAAAGGCCGGTATTCGGCCCACCGTTATTGATGAAGGTCGACGTAATGGAGGTCAAATCTACCGCCGCCAGCCGGAGAACTTCACCCGCTCATATGAGACCCTGTATGGCTCAGAGGCTGCTCGGGCAGAGTCTGTGCATTGCAGTTTCGATGCGTTACTTGAAGATATGGAATATTTGCCTGAGACCCTCATCTGGAATATTGCTAACAGCCATGTCTATACCGTCTCCCACAACCAACAGCAGGTTTTGCCTTTTGACGCCCTAATTCTATGCACCGGCACTACTGATCGGCTTATGCCGCTTAAGGGTTGGAATCTTGCTGGTACTTTTAGCATGGGAGGTGCTCAGGTGGCGCTTAAGTCTCAGGCCTGCGCTATCGGCCGGCAGGTTGTGTTTATGGGCACAGGGCCACTTCTGTACCTGGTGGCGGCACAGTATGCCAAGGCCGGGGCGGGCGTTGCTGCGGTACTCGATACTTCATCTTGGTTTGCTCGAGTGATGGCCGCACCTAAGCTGTTCGCTCAACCCTCAGTGTTATGGAAAGGCATTGCACTAACGGTTGATTTGCTCCGAGCAGGAGTTTCAGTTCGCACTGGTGTGGAGCCTCTTGCAATCGAAGGTAGCCCAGAAACGGGGGTAGGCGCATTATCCTTTAAGGACAGTTGGGGGCGCACCCGCACCATTGACTGTGATGCTGTCGCGATGGGCTATCATTTGCGACCCGAAACTCAACTTGCAGACCTCGCCCGCTGTGAATTTTACTTTAATCATCCGACACGGCAATGGTTGCCGCGGATAGATAACGACGGGCGCAGTACGGTGCCGGGTATCTATTTAGCAGGCGATGGGGCGCAGGTGCTTGGCGCCAACGCCGCCGAGGTGAGTGGTCAGATCGCTGGGATGGCTGTGCTTGAGGATTTTGGGCGGATAGTCGATGAACAAGCGCATGGCAAAACCCTTATGATATTGCGCGACGAATTAGCCAGTCTGAGACGCTTCGCAAGTGGGCTGAATCAGGCTTTTCCGTGGCCTGCACAGCAGGCAGCTCACGTAACTGATGACACTATTGTGTGCCGCTGTGAGGCGGTGAGCGCGGGTGAGTTACGTAACGTAGTCTGTATGGCGGGCGCTGATGAGTCAAATCGCGCTAAGGCGTTCAGCCGCGTCGGTATGGGCCGTTGTCAGGGCAGATACTGTGGTAACGCTGCTGCGGAAATCATCGCCCATGCCGCGCGGTTGCCGGTGGAGCAGGTGGGACGACTGCGTGGTCAGGCGCCAGTCAAACCTCTACCGATCGCTACGGAGGTGGTTGCCCAATGAGTGCTGTTTCAAGTGATGTGGTGATTATTGGCGGTGGCATCATGGGTTCGTCAGCTGCGTTCTTTTTAAGCCGCCGCGGTCGTTCGGTCACCCTACTTGAAAGTGGTCTGATCGGGCAGCAGGCCAGCGGTACTAATTTCGGCAACACGCGCCGCCAGGGTCGATCACTGGATCAGCTGGCCTTGGCCAACCGCGCTAGCGATATTTGGCAGCGTTCCAAAGAACTCCTCGGTAGCGACATTAAGTATCTTGAGTCGGGACATCTGCGGATCTGCTACCGCGATCGCCCTGAGACAGCTGCTGCATTTGAGCAGTACGCGCTTGATGCGAAGCACTGTGGGTTGGAGTTGGAAACATTCAGCGGTGCGATGTTGCGCAAACGTTTTCCGTTTCTGGGTGGCGATGTGTTGGCCGGGTCCTATTCAGCGCGGGACGGACACGCCAATCCCCGATTAGTGTCGCCCGCCTTTGGCCGTGCCGCCGTTCGTGAGGGCGCGCGGGTATTTGAGAACACTTCGGTCATTTCAGTGGAAAAATGTGGCGAGGACTTCAGGATCCACAGCGAGGATGGACAACTTTTTCGGGCGCCGGTGCTACTGATCGCGGCAGGTGCCTGGAGCGATACTCTGGCGGCAAAGTTTGGCGATTCAATTCCCCTCACCAGTTTCGCCCCCACCATGTCAGTAACCGAACCGGTAACCTATAGTATCTTTCCATCGGTGGGCGTGACCACGTCAAAAAAAATTGAAGACGTCTATTTCCGCCAGATTCCCCGGGGCAACGTAATTATTGGTGGCAGCACGCGTGCACCCGCCTATCCCGATATTCGCCGCGCCTATGTGGAGCCGCAAAATACCCTGAATCAGTTGCAGCAAATACGACGACTTGCCCCGGCATTAGCTCGGCTGAAGATTATTCGGGTCTGGAGCGGTGTCGAGGGTTATTTGCCTGATAGTCAACCGATATTGGGACCTAGCGATCATGTCAGTGGGCTTTACTATGCTTTCGGTTTTTCTGGCGCCGGATTTCAGATTGGCCCAGGGGTTGGTGACATGCTCGCGGAACTGATTGATACTGGCACCACTGATATATCTCTAGATCCTTATCGAATCAGCCGGTTCAGCAATACCCAAGTGAAAGCCGTATGACGGAGGGAAATCCCCTATTACCGACCCGGGAAGAGCACGATATGCTGGGCGAACGGGAATTGCCGGCTCAGGCCTACTATGGTATCCACACCCTGCGTGCGGTTGAAAATTTTCCGATTGCTGAAATGTCGATCTCTGACTATCCTGAGTTGATCCAGTCGCTGGCCTGCATCAAGCAGGCGGCTGCTTTGAGTAATCATGAATTGAGTTTGCTTAATAAAACTCGCACTGAAACTATCCGTCTGTCTGGATATAATGGGATTACTCGGGGCTATGGGCATCCTGCAGAGGGCTTTTCAAACCAAAGCCATAGAATTTCAGGATATATAAAAATGGGACGCACCCAGCTTCAGGGTGCTGTGCCTATGGCTCTGAGAAAGGATTGCGACGCCTTCGTGCGACTGAGGTGCCAAAGTTAACTTTGCGCGACAATCGTCGCGTCTATGATCTTGTTCTGGGAAGTGGACTCTTATCTAAGCAGCGAATAGACGAGATCCTTCAGTCTGGCATCTTAACCAGTCCCCGTATGCCGCCCCCTCATCACTAGAACCTCAATTGTACGTCAGCGTTTAGTGCTTATAACTCAGATGTGGTGTTTCATCTCACCGACGCAGGCTAGTTTGAGAGCCTATTGTCTGGTGGGTTTGCGAGCGGGCTGGAAGGTTAAGGCAAGCAATATCTTGCTCAGGGCGCTAAGTGGCGCTCGACGAGCGCGACATGCAGGCGAATGCCTGTCGCCAGAACGTCGTCGTTGAAGTCGTAACAGGGATGATGCAGCGGAACATCGCTATTGCCGCGACCTTGGCCTAGCCAAATATATGCACCTTTGCAGGCCTGCAGCATAAATCCAAAGTCTTCAGAGGTGAATGCCGGGTCCGCTGCGACTTCGGCGTGGGCAACCCCGGCCGCAGCTTTTAACGCTTCCTCTACGGCTTCTGCATTATTGATCGTCGCCGGATAGTAGCGATTGTAATTTACCGTCATACGGGTGCCGCTGGCGATGGCCACGCCTTCGGTGATTAGCCTCAGGGACTCCTCAATACGGTCCTGCACGTCAGCATCAAAGGTGCGCACAGTGCCGACAACGCGGACGGTGGCGGGAAGCACGTTATGTGAACTTCCCCCCTCTATCTGGGTTACAGAAAGTACCGCCGTGGACGTTGGCGAGATCCGACGGGATACTAGGCTGTTAAGTTGAGTGACAAGGTCGCTAGCGGCTAGAATTACATCCGGTGTTTGATGGGGCATCGCGGCATGCCCACCACGCCCCTCAACCAGAATTTCAAACTTGTCAGCTGCCGCCATGATAGGCCCTGACCGAGTTGAAATCGTTCCTGCCGGAAGATCGGGCCAGTTGTGAAAGGCGAATACTCGATCACAGGGAAATCGCTCAAACAGCCCATCCTCGATCATGGCGCAGGCGCCAGCTTCTCCCTCTTCGGCCGGTTGAAAAATGAGGTGAACTGTACCGTCGAAGCGGCGAGTATTAGCTAGATATTGCGCTGCACCCAACAGCATCGAAACATGGCCGTCATGACCGCAGCCATGAAAGACCCCAGGATTACGGCTAGCATAGGGCAAGCCGGTCTCCTCATGGATAGGCAACGCATCCATATCGGCGCGCAACCCTATGGTGCGGTCTGAGTTTCCTACCTTCAGGGAAGCGACGAGGCCGGTTCTGCCGATACCGGTATGAACCTCGAGCCCGAGTTCACTCAAAGCCTCCGCAATCTTTTTTGCGGTTCGGTGCTCTTGGTAGGCAAGCTCGGGGTTGGCATGAATATCACGACGAAAAGACACCAGAGGTGCCACTAGGTCATCAATTTCCTTATTGTCATTAATTTGCATAACAAACCTGAAGTTGGAGACGACTGAAGAGTAAGTTGGTATGCACCACCATACCAAAATCATGCCATCAAGCGAACAGTTTTGGCATATTCTGTCATAAGCCCTAAAAAGCTAGGCAACGTTTCAATCTTGTTGAGCGTATCCCTGATCTTATCTCAATGCCGCTGAGTTTTCACATATAGTCTGAGTCAGATTTGGTGATCCATGGAATCATTCAATGATAGCCTTTGTAGCCCTAAATCGGGTTATTCTGGCAAATGCTTTAGCACAAACGACAGAGTGGCAAAATGTTCAACTTTGTCGATACGCTTTGGTTCGTCAGCTGGGCCGTCGTAGGACGCACCAATAACGTTGAGACCCTGATTGCGAACGGGGAAGTAAACGGTTCCGTCCTTGCCAGTGACCCATGGCTGTTGGTCAGGCATAGTGACGAAATCTCGGATAACTCGCGCCCCTTCTGCCGGCTTGCCTTTATAAAGTACTGCGACTTTGACCAGATCTCCCGCTTGAGCCGGCATTTTATCGCCATGTAAATCGTATTCGCCATTCTTTAGAGCAGGGGCACCTTTAACAGGAACAATTTGTAGCGTTTGGCTGTTAATTAACGGCACATCCCTCAGCATGCCACGGATATGAACGGCGTATTTCATGGTTTTTAGGGCCGTCACGGCAGCGGGCACCTCGTCACGCCCTTTGGCGTGCCATTTGCCGTCTTTGGTTTTGGCCCAAATGCCATTATTCATGACCGCTGACACGGCGTCCGGGTAGTCGTCTCCCCCGACCAGAACCATGGGGCCTGCCTTGATCAATTGCGCATCCACCTCGTTCCAGTCGCTGTCATAACCGGTTATGCTGGTTATTTTATCGAATCGTTTTACTGTATCTAGGTCATCGGCGCCCACGCCATAAATTATGGCAAGCTGGCTGGAACGCTCGGTAAACCACATGCCATGGCTATATGCTTGGCCACCCACGAACATGCTTGCTGCTGCGACCGATGCTGTGACAAATTGACATAGTTTATTCATAGTAACTCCATTTGATTTCGAATTTTTAGTGGTATGAAGGTTAAAAGTTATTTTTTCTTGTAGATATTCTCATAGAAGCCGCTTACATCGACGGTAACTGTGACATCCTCCTCGGACATATTTTGCCAATACCATCCATGAGTACCTTCGAACTGGGCAATCAACGTGCCTTGACCGACAGTTTGCTGTTTTTCCTTCCAGTAGCTGGTAAATTCATTCTTACCAGCATTGGGTGGTTCCCCATGCATATCGGTGTAGAGTGGTGCACCGTCTGTTTGCCAGTCGAACACGAGGGAGTGACCCGACTTCATATCGGCTTTCAGTTCAACGCCCTCAAAGGCGGGTATCACTACGGTCAAAGAATCCTGCCTCAAAGCTGTTGAGGCACGGGTCAATGCAACTCCTGCCAGAGGCATACCCTCAGCATCGGGCATATGTTCTTTGGTATCAACACTGGTCACATTGAGCTGACTAAGCCCCAGGCTGCTACCCACGCCAATGGGGTCTACACCATACTCGGCGGGGAGAATGGTGGTTACTAATATAATTATAGCGACTGCCATCGCAACACCGGTAGCGCGCAGTAGCTCCGATTTGGTCGGAAGGGGCTGGTCATTTTTGTCAGTCACAGCAAACTCCTCAAGTGATAATTAATTTACGAAATACCCGGTTAATTGGTAGCCCATAAGCATAAATCCAAGGCACATCAATATTGCGTTGGAGTTGAATGCGTAACGTTGGAAAGCAGGTGTTCGACGCCAATAACCCATCAGGATGAGGATGGCGGAAAGTGCCAACAGTTGCCCTATTTCCACGCCTATATTGAAGGCGATAATATTAGCCACTAGCCCGTTTTCTGACAGGGTAAAGTCCTGGAGCTTAGTGGCAAGGCCAAAGCCGTGGAAAAAGCCAAATATAAGAACCGCTGCCTTTGTATTGGGCTGATACCCCAATAGCTTTTTAAAGCCCCCGAGATTATCAAATCCTTTGTACACCACCGACAGACCGATAATGGCGTCGACGATGTAGGGGCTGACCTGAGTATTATTAAGAACCCCCCAGAGCAAGGTGATGCTGTGGCCGATGGCAAACAGACTTACATAGATAGCGATATCTTTCAGGCGGTAGAGGAAGAAAATCACCCCAATAAGAAACAATAGGTGATCATAGCCGGACACCATATGTTTGGCACCTAGGTAGATAAAGGGGAAGAACTGAATACCGGTGTTACCCTCAATAAAAGCCGCGTCCCCTTCTGCCACACCGTGTGCGACAAGTTGGCTATTGGCCAATATGCTAACAAAAATGAGAAGCCACTTTATGAGGCTCCAAGTCGGCTTTGAGGTTACAGATTGCTGCACTTTAGTGCCTCTTAGCTATTAAGCTTATTCAATCTGGAATTTTCCAGCGATTTTTGAATAGCCATCCGCTTTGACAATGATGGCAAGCACTTTAGATCCGCTAGGAATACTTACTCCTAGAGCCTCCAAGCCACTATCCTTAATTGGAGTCAATGAGTATTGGTTTTTACCCCCATCATTCTCTACCTTCAGTTTACCACTCATACCGCTGGTATCTGTTGCTACATCGTCGAGGATATAGACTTTAACGTGATTACCATTCTTGACTAGTTCGAGGGAGACATCTCCCACGACTTTGACAATGCCGCCGTGTTGGGGTTCAGTAATTCCATGGGATCGGGATTCAGAAATCAATATAAAGGGAAGTATGACAATTAATATTTTCTTTAGGGCACGCATTATCAGCTGCCTCCTATCTAATGTGGAATCTCTACTAAATAGCCGTCGCCGTAACCGCTCAGTGCAGATTACCTTAACGCTCTTATTACATCACAGAAAACTCACGTTCGATGTCTAAACTTGGGACTCGAAACAGCAGAAATTACGGAATTTCCCAATAACTTTGGCAAATAATATTGCTGAGTAAATCAGCTTATCGGTATAGGTATTTTTGTCACTAAATTTGAGACACTCATTATATAAATTGCTTGGTCATATGATTGTTTCCGGGCCAAGAACAGTTGAAAGAATAGCGGTTAGAAACAAAATCGCGATCGCGATCGTTCCTTCCCATTTAATCGATCGGGCCAGAGTCCGGACTGAAGATGTTGACACAAGTTTAGGTACTAGCCGGTATTTATGGTGGATTGCAATAAGGAGAATGGCCGTCACCAGCATAAGTTTGAGAGATAGGCTCAGACCATATGCAGTGTTGAACATGGCTTGGACCGAGCCTACCAGTTGGATGATTAAAAAGAAACCAGCACCGACCAACATGATTACCACAATGTTTGCTGCTCGTCCGAATTGGTACAAATGACTTTGCAGTTCGTTAATATTATTAGTGTGGCAGCTGAACCATAATGAGTATAGGGAGCCGATCCACCAAAACGCCGCACAAACATGCAGGCTGATAAATAGTTGAGATGCGAGGCTGGATTCTGATGTGTGCCCCACTAAACTGAATGATAGAACGCTCATGCAGGTACCAATCAGATAGCTCGTTCCCAGTGCTGCCCTCAAAATTGTACTTTTTACTGAAATCGAATTACTAAAAGTGGCCGCAAGGAACGTCAAAAGAAGCACAATAACTCCCGAGACTCGATAAACAGTCGATATACCAATGGGCGTTTCCCATAGAAGTAAAATCATTTCTAATTCGAACATGCCGGTTAGGCCATTTTCATTGAACGCACCAACCTGTAAAAAGAAGCTGAGAGCACTAGCAAGAAGTCCCAACAAACAGACTGCTATGACTGAGTTTCGGTAGTGGCTGGTTGCTATTTCAGCAAGCGGAGTGGAGCGCATCCATAAGGTCATAAATACGCTTCCTATCGCCGAGGCATGACCGATATATATTAACCATTTGCAGAGGAGTAGAGCAATTGACCAAACAGATACAGTGAGCATTAGATCGATAAATTATTCATTGAGCGGAAGATTCTGCGACCGTAAAGGGGATACTACCAGTCATTTTGTGGGTGTCACCCCCCATAACAATCCATTTGAATGTGTAGGATCCTGCATTTAACTGAGGAGCAGGAATTCTAAATACGGTGTCCGCTTGAGTACGCTGATGAGCGATTAATTCAACAGGATTGCCATCGTTGTCTAGCAATTTCACTTGGATCAGCCGAACTGGAGTCGAGAACTCAAGGCGTAACTCTTTAATAGCGGTATAGAGTACTTGCTCTGCCAGCGGCTTAGAGGAGGTAAGACCGGTATGAGCATGACTTGTGATGCTAAGAGTAATGGCGGTCAAAAGCAGAGTTAATACTAATAGTCGCAAGGGCAACTCCTACGTATAGATTAGCAAACACATTATCGAAGTTTGTTGAGGGACAATGCCGATTTTACGTACTGTCTGCAAAGGATATGCCGAATTCGAAGCTGAATTCAGCATAAGTCGTGGTTGCTAGGACGCTGAATTATTGATGCTCATATATTTTCACGACCCTAAACGTTGCCTTAACCACTTAGATTGATTGCGAGTGCCGATTACTTCTGAAGAGCGTCCGCTGACTTAAAAAGGGGAAATGATTATGAGTAAAAAGAGAGATCGTAATTTCGGTTGAAGAGAAAGCTCACTATAAAAACAAAGCCTAGTACGCAAAAACGGCAGAATATATCTCTAGAACTTTGTATGCTGAAACCAGACAGAATAGGCGTACGTCTGTTTATAATGCTAAGGACACCTTTAGCCAAGTATGTGTAATGAGGCAAAAAAGTATGGGATTAAACGTCAAGCGAGCAACGGTATTTACCATTCGACGAATGCAGCCTGAAGATCGAGACGCCGCCGTGAGGCTCACTCAGGCGGAAGGCTGGCCACATCGTCGGGAGGACTGGGACTTTCATTGTCTGCTGGGGCAAGGGTGGATCGCCAGTATAGCCGACGGTGCGATAGTTGGTACGATTTTATGGTGGTCATACGGCAGCGCTGCCGGCGCTGCCGGCCTGCTGGTTGTTGATCACCGATATCGAGGTAATGGAATCGGAAGCCGATTAATAGAGGCGATTATTGACGAGGCCGGCCCCAGAACGCTCCAGTCCGTCGCTACTCGCAGTGGGATCAAGGTCCTTGATACCTTGGGTTTTCGAAAAATTGGTATGGTCCAGCAGTGGCAGGGGATTCCTTTGCCTATCCTCACTGAGGAGCCGACTGATCTGACCCTCCGTAAGGCCGATCAAACTTCATTGCCGTCTCTATGTGAGTTGGATGAGTGGGCTTTCGGCGCCAAACGGTTCGAATTACTTGCCTCCATCTTGACGCAGAATGATGGTGTTCTGGCCGAGAAAGATGGCCAGCTGGTTGGTTTTGGGTTAATTCGCCCGGCAGGCCGAGGCATGGTCATTGGCCCTGTTGTTGCATCTGATGAAAGTATCGCCACAACCATCGTTTCACGGCTGCTGACGATTGATGCCAGTTTTACGAGGATCGATATCCCGGCCAATGCAAATGGGCTGGCAGAATATCTGCAGCAATCTGGCCTAATCCTTGTTGACCAAGCCCCTGTCTTGAAACTTGGAGAGGACATGAGCGGCGACCAGTCGTTTCGGTCCTTTGCTATGGCTTCCCAGTCTCTAGGGTAAGATCTATAGAGAACAGCGCCGAGCACTCATTGTAACGATAACAACCAGCAGCAGTGGTTGTTGGATAGTTATTTTAACCTCTTACAAGAGCTTCCGCATCGATCAGTAGCTCGACTTTTTTCTGGTCTGGGAAAGCTATTTCTCTGTTCAAATCCGAGGAAAGAGCCCACCGGTAAGACAGGTAATTAGTGACTGATGTTCTTCGGTAAATTCCAGGGTAACTCTTTCGCGTAATCCTTTAGCTCTTTTTCTCAAACAGAGAATTAAGCGGATAGTGAAGTTTGACCACAGGAGATTTTAGCACCACGTAACTGAAGTACTTGTCGATGCCGAATTCTTTTGTGATTACTTTTTCCATAAGCTCCTGATAGTGATCAATTCCCCGAGTGATAAACTTCAACAGATAGTCGTACCCGCCGCTAACGAGATGGCACTCTATCACTTCATTAATGGTGCTGATGTTTTTTTCAAAGCGTGCAAAATCCTCTCGATGATGCGAATCTAAAGTGATCTCGGTAAAAATTATTAAGGTGTCGCCAAGCTTGTGCAGTGCAATATTAGCGTTGTAGCTGCGGATATAACCGAGCTTCTCTAGTCTTTTTACCCTTGTCAGGCAGGGGCTGGGGGAGAGCGCGACTGCGTCGGAAAGGTTGGCGTTAGTAATACGACCGTCTCGTTGAAGGTGTGCGAGAATGCTCAGGTCAATCCTGTCGAGCTTACTATCTACCATGAGTCTCCCTAAATCTTAAGTTTGTTCCACCGGATTAGCGGACTAGCTTATGCCCTAACACATTTTCTTGCAAATACCAGAGACCTTAAAGAGTCAGGTATGGAGAAAATATATTTTTCTGCGCTGTGTAACACTGACACTCTTGTAAATGATACATTGTATCATTTACAATTGTAATGTAGTACTAATTTAGAGGTAGGTGAGTGCTGAGATATTTAATAATAGCTTCATTCGGGCAGTTCAAAATACTTTTGCCCGCTAAAGAAATATCTGCTGTAGAGGGCAAAGTATCCTGATTTAGAAGCCAGCATAATCTGCTAAATTTTATAAATGTCTAGCGTTTTTTGCCGCAGGAGCCACCAATAACGCTCAAAAATAATTTGATGACGTTCCTATACTTTAAACAGGATTAGCGCAAGCGCGTTTGTACCGATGTATTGGATGATTAGGTTTACACGATTTGTCGGCAATTGATCAAACAAACCCACAGTGCAATCGATGAGAATCTTTAACTTAACTTAACTTAACCATGAAAGAGGGGAGTCAAAGTGAAAAACACTACTCACTTTATTAGATCAGTTTTACCAGCGACAATATGTTTGCTTGCGGCACCTATGCTTTACGCGCAATCAGATTTCGAAGAGGCAGAATCGTCTATTGAAGAAGTTATAATTTTCAGCCAAAAGCAGCCCTATCGAGGAGATGTGCCACTGGAGTCACTGCCTCAGCAAGTGCAAGTCATCTCTGGTGACATGCTAAATCAACTAGGTAAGGTGAATTTTCAAAATGCTCTAGATATGGCTGGAGGGGTTGCAAGGCAAAATGGCTTTGGTGGTCTTTGGGATAGCTTTGCTATTCGAGGTTTCGCTGGAGATGAAAATCTCCCCTCTGGATACCTGATCAACGGTTTTAGTGGCGGTCGTGGATACAGCGGTAACAGAGATACCTCCAATATTGAAACAATTGAAATATTAAAAGGGCCTGGTTCTGCCCTATATGGCCGCGGTGAACCCGGTGGAACAATCAATGTAGTGACGAAAAAACCACAGTTCGAGCGAGAAGGTTATGTTAAAGCCAGTGTTGGTAATTATAGCACTCGTCGTGTTGAGGCTGATTATACAAATGAGTTGAGTGATTCTGTTGCTTTCCGAATTAATGGTGCCTACAAAGATGCTGGCAGTTTTCGGGATACTATTGATACAGAAAAATTAGATTTAACGCCGTCTTTACTATTTTTACTGTCTGATAAAACATCGCTCAATTACGAGTTGGAAATTTTAAATCAGAAGACACCTTTTGATCGAGGTATTGTCGCGATTGATCTAGATCCAAAAGTCGTTGATGTGGAAACCTTTTACGGTGAGCCTCAAGATGGACCTATGACTATTAAAGCGACGGGCCATCAGTTTCTTTTGCAGCACGAGTTAGACAGTGGTTGGACAGTACTAGCAGGTTTGGGCTATCGAGCCTCTTCATTTGAGGGTTTGTCCAGTGAAACGGAGCTTTCTGGTAGCCGTCAAATTCTGACTAGAGAATCTATACAGGAAACTAACGGAGTGGGCCCCAATGAGTTTGTTAATCGACAACGTCGCGGGCGTGACTATGATGCAACTGACTTATCTGGTCGTATTGAATTAACAGGAACGTTTGAGACAGGTTCAATGGAACACCACTTCCTAGCAGGTATGGATGTTTATGATTATGAGCTTGACGTTGTGCAACTGCGGTGGCGTGATGCTTGGCCCACCTCGACCTATTTTGTTGACGTCAACAACCCCGTTTACGGTCAAGCTCAAGATCAGGTGCTAGGGCCAAATACTGATCGTTTAGAAACCCAAGATGCTCTTGGTATTTACTTTCAGGATCAGATCGATTTATCTGATCAATGGAAAATGTTGGTAGGCTTGCGCTTTGATGATTTTAGTCAAGAAGTCACCAATCGTCTTTCTGATTCGAAGAGTAAGTCAGAGGAAACTGCAGTTAGTCCGCGTTTTGGTTTAACGTATGAGCCATCAGATGATGTGTCGGTTTATGCTAGCTATGCTGAGGGCTTTCGTCCAAATAGCGGTGCAGATGTCAATGGTAATAATTTTGATCCTGAAGAGAGTAAATCCTATGAGGTGGGCGTAAAGTTCTCTTCTTTAGACGGTCGTTTAAATACGACCATTGCATTGTTTAAAATGGAGAAATCTAACATTTTAACAGCTGATCCAGTCAATGCTGGCGAGAGTGCACAAATAGGTTCGGCAGAAAGCGAAGGATTGGAAATCGATATCGCGGGTGAATTGTCTGATACTGTAGATATGGTGTTTTCCTATGCCTATGTCGACGCAGGTACTACATCTGAGTTATGGAACTTCGATTGGTGGGTTTTTCTTCCCGCTGGAAGTGAGTTGGTTAACGTGCCAAAAAACAGTGCTAATTTAATGTTGTCGAAGGACTTCGACTTAAATGGTGCAGATGCTACGCTAGGATTCACCATGAATTATGTCGATGATCGGTTGGGCGAAACCATTGACCCATCGTATAGGTTACCAGAGTACACCTTGTTCAATGTGTTTGGCTCTTATCAATTAAATGATAAGACAAAGTTAACAATGAACATCGACAATCTTTTTGATGAGAAACATTACGTCAGTTCTTATCATAAATGGTGGACTACTCCTGGAAGCCCAACTTCTTATAACGTAGGCGTCAGATACTCTTTTTAATAAGAGGTGTTATTTGTGCTGAGGAGGGGCTTGCCCCTCCTTATTTTTAGGCTTTTGATTTTAGTCAAAATAAAGTTTCCAAAACAAGTTTTAAGCGGTACGCTATTTGGTCATGCCCCTTTATTTGGTAATTAAATTAGGAGCTATTCCTCACTGAATGAATACAAGGATATTTCATGCGTCAAAAATTAATCTATTTGGGTCTCCTTCTTAATATTTCTTTACTCCTTGCTTCTGAGGCGAATTCTATGGAGATGACAATGATGCCTCGCCATAATGCCCCAGTGGGAATTATGGGTGACCATTTGGTAATGGAGGGTAAGTGGATGTTCTCTGCTCGCCTGCATCACATGGTCATGAAAGGCAATCAATTAGACGGAGACAGTATCTCCGATGCACATGTTTTACAGGAAACTAATCCATACGCTTCAGCCCCTAACATGCCAATGAAATTAAGTGTAGTTCCTCAAGATATGACAATGAATATGCTCATGCTTGGTGCTATGTATGCCCCCTCTAGCGAAGTGACACTGATGGGAATGGCCATGTTTAGCGATAAAAATATGAAACTCGATACCTATCAAGGCATGATGGGGCGCAACTATCTAGGATCCTTCGATACATCCTCTTCAGACCTTTCTCATGTTTCAATCACCGCACTCTACAAGTTATACAAAACACCAAAGCATCGAGCCCACCTGCATTTGGGTTTAGCTAAAGGGGTTGGTGATAATGATGTTGATGGTGCGGTTTTAACACCCATGAACACGCGGGCTACCATGACTCTACCCTATGGTATGCAAGTCAGTGATCGCGCTAGTAGGCTGTCTCTAGGGGTGACTAACGTTTCTAAATTGGGTGACTATGAGCTGGGCAGCCAACTGCTGTTTAATAAGACCATAGCTGATCAAGATTGGACATTTGGAGATCAGTGGGACCTCAATACATGGGTACAGAGGGACTACAACCACGATTTGTCATTTTCAGCGCGACTGCACTATAAATCTCAAAAGCAAATTGATGGCAGAGATCAAAGTATTATGGCGCCAGTCCAGACCGCTAATCCATACAACTATGGTGGGCAGAGTCTCGACTTTGCTTTAGGCGCTAACGTGGCTTTGGATATTTTTGGAGCGGACCACAATAGAATCGGGCTAGAGGTAGTGTTACCTGTGCGAGACAACAAACGTGGATTACAAATGGAAAGTGATTGGTCCCTTATAGTTGGTTATAAAACCAGCTTTTAGAGGAAGGTGATTACCAAATAGGGCTTGATCATCATCTGAGCGCAGGAAAAGAGTTGGATCTTGCCATAAATGCGAAGAAGTAAATGGTGCCCAGACCTGGAGTCGATGAGCCATATTTAGAATAGGCTGTAAGCCCCTATTTAAAGGGGTTTGAATGGTTACTGTTTCTGCCTTGTGTGCAATTTGTGTGCATGTTTATTTGCATAATTTTAGAGGTCGATGGGTCGTTAGCACAGGCTTAGAAAACGAGGGCGTCAAGCGCCTTTTACTTAAGCCTATCTCCTAATACACGGGTATAAATTGCATAGGAAGCCTTAGATAGCCTTACGGAGCCTTCTAGGCCTATTCATTTAGTGCTTATTTGATGATTTGCGACATTCTGGTGGGGACTGAGATGCTCGTGATTTGATCGACCGTCATCCCGGTGCGGTCAATCTGATTGCTGTCGATGACAGAGATGTTCTGCGTGATATAGACCACCCGCAAGATATCCAGCCAAACTAGTTCCTGCGAATACACCCAGGCATACTGCAAAGCATCTCAAAAATCAGATTAGCAGCAAGTAACGATGTATTACCACTGGTGTCATAAGGTGGCGACACCTCTACCAAGTCAGACCCGACCAAATTTAACTCATGACAACCACGAATGATCTCCAAACCCTGCGATGACGCAAGACCACCGGGCTCCGGAGTGCCGGTTCCTGGGGCAACTGAAGGGTCCAGACCGTCGATATCAAAACTTAAATAGGTTGGCGTATCGGCACCCACTTTCGCTCTAAAGGTATTCATCAAAGGCGCCAGAGATTTGTACCAGCAATCTTCACCAGTCACTACCTGAACACCCTGGTCAGCAGCCCAATCAAAGTCTTCGGCGGTGTACCCGGTGGCTCGTGGGCCGATTTGAATCATTTTATGAGGATCAACCAAGCCTTCCTCAATTGCCCGACGAAAGATCGTGCCATGGGCAATTTTCTCCCCAAACATGGTGTCGTTGATATCCGTGTGAGCATCAACATGAACAAGGGCTACAGGCCCATGCTTTTTAGCAATTTGACGTAAAATGGGCAGTGTAATAGTGTGATCACCACCCATGGAAACCGGTTTAGCGTTGTGCGCTAAAATCTGTTGATAATGGTCCTCAATAAGCCCAATACTTTTCTTTAAATCGTAAGGGTTTATAGCGACATCACCCATGTCTGCTATTTGAAATGAATCAAACGGCGCAGCCTTTGTAGCCATCCCGTAAGGGCGTACCAACACTGACTCAGAGCGAATTTCTCGAGGCCCAAAGCGCGTGCCTGCTCTATTACTGGTACCTATGTCTAATGGCACTCCCACTAAAGCAATATCAAGACCCTCTGCCGTGTCTCGCACGGGCAAACGGAACATAGAGGCGATACCAGCAAAGCGAGGCATGTCATTGCCACCCAGTGGTTGATTAAACTTTTTTGTCATAATTTGCTCGTCTCATTTGCCATTCTTCCCAAGTAGTCTTGCAGGTCGCGCTTGATAGTCGGCGCCAAGATGTAGAGACCGATGATATTGGGAATTGTGATGAGTACCACGAGGCTGTCGATGAAATCGATGATCTGCTGTATATCAAGTACCGCCCCGGGGATCACTGCCACGCAGAAAAGTATACGATAGGTGTACATCGATAAGCGTGAATAGCCGGCCAGAAACGCCCACACCCGGCTCATGTAGTAGGACCATGAGATAATTGTTGTGAAGGCGAATAGCAGCACGCAGATAGCGAGAATGTAGGGAAACCACCAGATAACGCTGCCAAATGCCGCCGACGTCATCTGGATGTCACTGACCCCTTCAAGTTGATAGGCCCCAGTAACTACAATCACCAGCGCGGTCACAGAGCTGACAACCATTGTGTCGAAAAATGGCTCAATGGTAGCAGCCAGGCCTTGTGACACAGGTTCGCGGGTCTTCGCTGCCGCGTGCACCATCGTCGACACGCCTGTTCCCGCCTCGGTCGAGTATACTGCCCTGCGCATACCAATCACAAAGACCCCGATCACGCCACCAACGACGCCCTCTGGTGCGAAAGCTCCGGATACAATCGAGACCAGCGCACTGGGAATCGCATCGGCGTGCAGTATCAAAATCGTAACCGCTGCGAGTAGGTAGATCACACACATCAGTGGCACGACTCGGCTTGTAAGGCTCGCGATACTCCGGATACCACCGACAATCACCAGTGCTACGGCAAGCGCCAAGACGAGGCCGAAGGTCCAAGGTGCGTCGATATTGGTCACCGCACTAAACTGGCTGTAGGCTTGGTTGACCTGCGTGAACACCAGAATCTGCGGAATTGCACATACGGCGTAACTCAGGCCCAGGATCTTTCCGAGTAGAGGCCAGTTTTTTTCCTTCAAACCTGCTTGTAGGTAATACATGGGCCCGCCGAACACAGAACCGTCTGCAAGGGTTGTACGGTGCTTCACGGCCAGCATTACCTCGGCGAATTTCAGAGACATCGCGAAGAATGCAATAACAACCATCCAGAATGCCGCACCGGGCCCGCCGATCCCAATCGCAATGGCAACCCCGGCGATGTTGCCGAGGCCAACCGTGCCGGCGAGCGCGGTGCTCAGGGCTTGAAACTGGCTGACCTCACCCGGTGCATCGGGGTCTGCATAGTGTCCCTTGAGAATGCGTATGGACATTGGGAAGCAGCGGATATTCACAAAGCCGAGGTAGATGGTAAAGAATAGCATCGGCACGGCCAGCCACACTACGGCCCACTCGATATCGACGCCCAGTACGCGTACTTGGCTGAAAGCAATGCTAGTAACCACAGACGTTATGGTTCCGGCGATGTCCTGAAAACTGGCGGCGAGTTCTTGCATAGATTTACTCCGAACCTATCTCATTGGATATCAGTGGTTATGGGCCTTAACCAGGTGGCTCTTATCTCCATAAACGTTCCCTCAGAAACTGAATTAGCCCGATGCAGCTGATCAACAGCCAGAAACCCTCGATAACAAAGGCGGACAGGTTAAAGTTTACCGTTAGCGAAAATAGGATTAGCCCAGCCCCTGTCGCATTAAACAGCGAGTAACGAACATCGGTGACCTGCATCCGGCGCAGCTGAACCAGCAGGTAGGTCACTACGATCATCGCGGAGCCGACCATCCCAATGAAATCATGCAAATGAACGTTCATCGCGGGAGCCGATCCACGGACGTCGTGCCCGCCTGCTCCCAGGTCCGCAGGTATTCGTCTGCGATCTCCCGGAGCCGCTCCCGGCCGAAGCTGTTCTCGTGTCCGCCGTGGACAACCCGCACGGGTAGTTCTCGTAGTCGCTGCATCGTGTGCACATAATCATCGAGGTTGGCTCCGGGAAAGTTCGTCAGCAGAGCCCCATCGTAAACCGCGTCACCTGAGAACAGGGTGCCCGTTTCCTCCTCCCACAGGCCGATGCTGCCCGGTGAGTGCCCGGGCAAGTGCATCACCTCGAAGTTGCGGTTGCCGAGGTCTAGCCTATCACCCTCCCTTACAGACCAGGTGCTGGGTGCTGGCTTTGTGGTGTGGGCCGCGATGTCGAAAGCCGCTTCGGGCACGGCGGTGATAAGTTCGTCTCGTTCCACGGGATAGCCCAGGTCGCTTAGTTCGTTCAGCTCTGCTTTGCTGAAGTCGCAAGCGCGCAGCATCATCGGTGAAGAACCATCAGTCATGATCGTAGCCTCACTCTCGTGAACTACCCGTTCATCGAATTCGTGCATACCGCCGATATGATCGAAATGCGTGTGGGTCGCCACCGCCATCAGGCGTTTGTCAAAAATATCCTGGGAGGCGTTGCGTAGACTGGCGATGCCAAGTCCCGTGTCAATCAACATATCCCGGTCCCTGCCACGAACGTGCCAGATGTTGCAGCGAATCAGGGGGTCAACGTAGGGTTCCCAGATTAGTGTGATGTCATCATCTATACGCTTGCGTTCGAACCAGCGGTTTTCGATTCTCATGGCTTTCTCTTTCTCCGGCGGACAGGGGGGCTATTCGGTGAGATCCGCTGCTACCCAGCGGTGGAATTGGTGGCGCATCCCGTCCCAGAAGGGGCAAAAGAAGCGCTCGTTATACACCGGCGACTGCGCGCCTTTCTGCACCGCCTCGGAGATTCGGTTATCTTCTGGTGCAACCTCGCCGTGGAAGCCATAAACCTTCTCGTGTTTCGCGGCATTCTCGGGTGTCACCGCCGCAGAGGGGAGCAGGTATAAGCGGCGATCGATGGTCCGGCCGACTCCGTCCGGTAGATTAAGCCCTATCTCAATGTAGGTGGGCGTGATGGAAAAGCTCATCGCTGGGTAGAGGTCGACAAAGCCCGCTTGGTTCGGTAGCTGTCCGTCTGCGCCCAGGTGCTGCTCAGCCGGGTCCACTGCACCGTAGGTTTCTGTGAAGTTACTGTAGTTGAAGCCAAGCCCGATCAAGTAGCCGTCGATAATCTCACGGTAATTCTTGTCACCCTCCGGCGTCACCCGAGGGTGTGCCGACGACTCGCTATAGGCTCGATGAACAAAGCTTTCGTGCAGTACATTGGGTCCGTCGATGTCGAAGAAGATCTTCCAGTTGCAGTGCGTAACCGCTCGAGGAGCAATCGGCTGACCCGATCGGTCTAGGGCGACGGCGACATCACTGAAATCATAGTCTAAAAACTGGCGCGCGATGGGGGCGATGTAATCGACGAAAGGCATCGGTTGCTTCGAGAGATTTATGAATACTGTGTGCAGGTAGATCTCGCAGTGCACCTCGACCAGATCCGTTGCTGGCACTCCGTCGGGGCGCTGGTCACGGCGCAGTGTGCCGTCCCAGAAAGGTGCTGCCTGCAATCTACCATCGAGGTCATACACCCATCCGTGGTAGGGAGTGACGATTTCCTTGAGCTCAGAGGCGGGCTCGATGACAGCAAGGCAACCATCATATGGAACCACATTGTGGAAGACGCGTAGCTGGCCGTCCAGGCCTCGGATTGCCAGCAGGGGCATGCCGCAGAGTTCGAAAGGCAGTACCTGCCCTGGCTCTGCCACCTCAAAGTCGAACAGGACTGAAACCCAGTGCCTACTGAACACCCGCTCCCGCTCGGCTTCGAAGAAAGCAGTGCTGATATAGGATTCCGCCGGCAGCGAGCGAGCATTTTCAATCGGGGCGTTGATGGCTGCTAGTTGGTCGGGGCTTAGCACAGCTGGCTTTTCGTGCATGTTTAGGGGCTCCGCGTCGAATAAGAGATATATCGCTGAAGTGTATAGCTTGAGCCTGGTTAGGCAATCTATATATTCTGTATGCCTGTGTTAAGAAAAACTTTTCGTATGGTTGGCGGTGGGCTTAAGTGTCTTAGCGGGGGATGCCAAGTTTACGCCCAAATTCCTGTGGTAGTGGAAATTGACGACCTCGGTCTAACTCCTGTTGGAAACGCGCCATTTGCTCGTTGCTAAAGCTTGTGCTGCGGCGCGTTTTTAGGTCGACGTATATACTCAGACATTCGTTCGTAGCTGCCAGATACCCCTCTTCGGCGTGGTACATACAGTGAATATAGTGCACTCGCTTGTGATCATAGTCAGCCAGTTGACTGGTTATCCGGAGCCTGTCTTCCTTCATTACTTCCCGAATATAATCGATGTTGGCGCCAAGTGTAAAAGTTGTTTTGCTCAGTGCTTGTTTGTGAGCCAGCCCGATATTTATAAAATCGTAAAACTTCTCAGTGGCGATTTGATCAAAGGCGACGAGATAATAACCCATGTTCATGTGTCCGTTGTAATCGATCCACTCCGTTTTCACGTCGGTGTATGTAGTTAAGAGTTCTGTATCCAGCATTTTCTTTGCTCTGAGTTGATGAATAAGTCGTTAATGCGATTGGGGGGGGAACAATGGAAAAGGGGGAGCAGGGCTAAGGTATATATCCCTATAAAAAGGTCCGGAGAAAGAGTGCACTGTTATCCTTGGCTGATTCAATTTTTATTGTTGCCACAGGGCATAAAGCCAGCTTTCGAAATCTCGTCCCGCAGCGCTTCGGTATTCCTCTTCGGGATGAGTCACGTAGTAGTATTCGGGTTGAAATGTGGTTTCCGTATGTATAACGGTTAGACGCCCGGATGCTAGATCTTTCTCAATAAAGCGTTTAGCCATTAGCCCAATTCCCAGACCGTGACGGATACTGTCGAGGACATTGTGATAACCGGTGCCCAAATAAAGATTGCTCTCGGCTTTGACATTTTCCACATTAGTCAGACGGAACCAATCACGCCACTCTGTGCCATCATCTGCGTGAATCAAGGTGTAGTTCGTAAGTTTTTCCGCTGCCATCTTCGATTGCAGGTTACCTCCAAAAAGTTTGGCAGAGCCGACCGGAACCAGTGGTGCCTTATCCAGACGCTTTGCTCTCTCTTCGCTGACCGGTGGTTTGCCATAACTAATGCACAGGTCGATGTCGCTGGGAATCTCTTGCGGATATACGGGTAGTGAGATCAGCTGGAACGAATACCCTGGGTAGTGGCGTAAGAAGTCACCAAGGTTGGGTATTAGCCAGTTGCTTGCTAGGCCTGACGAGCAGGCGATACGCAGATCGACGGCCTCGTTGTCGACTGTGACACCACCTATGGCTCTTACCAGGTCATCTAGCGTTGAGCTAATATCCTGCAGTAATCTGCCACCTAACGGCGTAAGAGAGAGACCAGTATTCTTACGTTCCAATAAAGTAACATCTAGTAGCGATTCGAGATTTCGGACTTGCTGGCTGACGGCGCTGTGTGTGACGCAGAGCTCGTCCGCAGCGCGCCGCATGTGCTGATGACGGCCCACCGCCTCAAAGGCTCTAAGAGCGTTCAGGGGTAGTTTTTGTTTTGATCTGATCATTTTTATTTAGATAATCTTACCACGAAGTTAAAGAATATACCGATTGTTCGTGGGGGGCAAGCCTATATACTCGATTTCAAGGTTGCTGAATGCTTTTGTCGAATTGTCAGCCGTTACACAACACAATTATCAGGAGAGAGATTATGAAGTCAATAATTAAACAAGATCGAAACTTTCGTCTGTCGGCGCTGACCGTGGGGGTCGCCGCGACCCTATCTGCACCAATCCCTGTAATCGCCCAGGAGTTGGAGGAAGTAATAGTCACAGCAACCCGGCGTGCGACATCTACTCAGGATGTGCCATACAATATCTCGGCTTATGGTGGGGATGTCATCGAGAAGCGGCAGTTGCTTGACTTGGGTGATTTCGTTAAGAACGTACCAGGGCTAAGTCATAATGATGTCGGCCTCCGTGAGGCTGGTAACAATAGTACGTTGGTTATGCGTGGGCTGTCGGCGGAGCCGGGAGGCGGTGCGGGAGAGATACCGAGCTTGGCACGTCCTACTGTGTCCACCTATGTGGGCGAAACACCGGTTTACTACAATCTACGTCTAACGGATATCGACCGGGTGGAGGTTCTGCGTGGGCCACAGGGAACGCTTTATGGCGCCGGATCTTTGGGTGGTACGCTAAGAATTATGCCGAACAAACCTGATGCAGATGATGTAGCTGTCCGGTTGAATGCAAGTATATCTTCGACAGAAGATGCCGACGATCCCAATTATAATTATGACGCCATGGTCAACGTTCCGCTCGGAGAACAGTTTGCGATGCGATTATCTGGCGGTTACGCACGTGAAGCTGGCTTTGTTGATGCTGTTGGCTTGCGTCCCCGTGATGCGGATGGGGCATTCCTGCTTGAAGATCCAAATGATTTTGCAGGCAGTGGTCCGGTGGTTTCTTCAGGCACCCGTGAGGACTCGAATGATGGCAACGTCAAACATGCTCGCTTGGGATTACTGTGGAATGTGAACGATGATGTTGAGGCACTGTTTAGCTATCACATCCAGGAGACAGAGACTGACAACCGTCAAGGGCAGACCATTGGGGAAGACCGTGCTCTGGATCAGAGTGGTACCGCGCCATTTGAATCGGACCTGAATATGGCGTCCCTTGAGGTTGTCGCAGACCTTGGTTTTGCCACACTTACATCAGCGACATCGGCCTTAGAGGTAACCGTTGAAAGCGGGCAGGACAATTCCCAATTTTACGAGGAGGCGTTTTCTTACTATTACTTTTACTATCCAAGAATTTCTACGTTTTCTGAATACGAAGCGAGTGACGACAGTTTTGTGCAGGAATTACGACTTGCATCCAATGGTGATGGTCCGCTTAGCTGGATCGCTGGTATTTTCTACCTAGATCAGGACCTCAAATTTGACACCATACAAGAGATGCCGGGTTTCGAGGACTGGTGGGCGGCAAGTGGTAAGGCCGACTACTGGGGTGTTCCGGTTCCCATTACTAGTCCGCAGGATTTGGTGTACACCCAGGATCGGGAGACCAGTTTCACAGAGACAGCGGTCTTTGGTGAAATCACTTATGACATCAGTGATGCCTGGAGTGTAACTGTCGGTGGTCGGTTTTTCGAGCAAGAGCTTGATCATGAGGATATTTCCACACTGCCGACCTGTTACATCATAAACGAGGATGCATTTGGCGCAGGGTTTTACTGTGGTGAGGCCCCGTTTGGCGGATCATCAGTCCGTAATAAAGACAAACTCAATGATCAGATATTCAAATTCAATACGTTTTATGCCCTAAACGACGATACGAATGTATACGCAACTTGGTCACAGGGCTTTCGCAATGGTGGTGTAAATGCCTTGCCGACGCAGGGGTTTATTGACGATAGCTATTTGGCATATGCTGGCTTGGGGGTGTTTCCGGACCTCAATACTTTCGAAGCGGATAAAGTGGATAACTATGAGGTCGGCATTAAGGGAGTTCTTGCTGATAACACCCTACGCTACAGTGCAGCTGTCTTCTTCATTGAATGGCAAGATCCACAGGCGAGGATAACAGGCTATAATAGTGGCATTGATGGTGTTGGAAATTCGACCTCTGATGCTGAGTCAAAGGGTCTGGAATTAGAGATTAGTGGTTTAATTGGAGAGGGTTTGGCCTACACGTTTGGATACGCCTATACGGATGCAGAGTTTGTCGAAGATGGGGGCCTATATACGGATTCGATCGTGGGCGGAGCAAAATTGCCGGGGCATTCGAAGAATATGCTGGCCGCATCGCTTGCCTATAGTATGCAGATCGATGGTAATCCTCTGGATATCGGTACTGATGTTTTTTACCGATCAGATTATGACAATGCGTTGCCCGGCAATTTCAACGAGTATGATATAGATTCGATTACCATCTGGAACGTTAATGCTAGCTATCAGGTCGGCAGCTGGAGGGTAGGTCTATTTGCAAAGAATCTGGCGGATGAGAACTCTGTGGTATCAGCGGCCAATATCCGATCGGCTAGTAATTATGAGGTGATCACTCGGCCGAGAACAGTTGGGCTTAGCTTGACTTATGAGATGTAGCGAATATTGGCTCGGCAAACAAGAGATGTAGTTTGCAAACCCCAGTCTCTGCCATGCATGGGAGATAGGTAAGTGTTTGACAGACGATAGGCTTTCTCTTTCATGGAGGGTGACTGGATTGGTAAGTGAGCGGAAAGAAAGAAAAGTACCACTTCAGCCGCAACAGGTGATTAAGCGCCTGTCTGCGCTTTCAAAGCAGGGTAAAGCAGGGGATGTGGCCCATCTCCTGCCGAAGCTTTCGGAAGACTATGCGGAAAACGCCGAGGTTCAGTATGCGATCAGCGAACTGTTGCTGCTGTCAAAACGCGTCACAGAAGCGCTCGGTTATGCAGCTAAGGCCCGGTCACTTGCGCCACAGTTTATCAAATATATTATTCATGAAGCGCTTTGCTGCCTCGGTCTGAGTCAGTTTGAGCGTGCTACCGCAATCTTAGAAAGTGCAGAACCACTGATTGCTGAGAAGCCAGTGCATGCGGCCATGTTTGCAAGCCTGCTGGTTAGAACAGGGCGTCATGACCGCGCGGTTCATTTCTATCAGGAAGCGATTCGGCAAGAGCCTGATAATGCTCGGCATCAATTCAGCCTGGCGGCTACGCTGCGATTTTTAGGGCGCCTTGAGGAGGCGGAGTGTGCATGCGATGCGGCCATTGAGATCGACCCCGAAGAATACGAAGCCTATCTTATACGTTCTGATTTACGTAACCAAACTCAGGCCAGCAATCATGTTGCAGAATTGGAACAAGCACTGGTCGAGCAAAATGCGCCTTATATGGGCGAAGCCATGCTCTGCTTTGCACTGGCGAAAGAGAGCGAAGATATCGGGGATTCAAAAAAGTCCTTTCGTTACTTGAAACAGGGTGCAGACCTCCGTCGCAAGCACCTGTCTTATGATGTCGGGCGCGACGTGGAAATTATTGAAGAGCTGATTTTGCAGTTCTCTGCGGAGAACATTCAGGCCAGAGGGGGTAGCGGCAGTGCTGATCCGCTGCCAGTGTTTGTCATTGGTATGCCTCGCACCGGCACTACTTTGTTGGAGCGCATGCTCGCTAGTCATTCACAGATACATTCGGCTGGTGAATTACCGAACTTCTCGCAGCAAGTAGCTGCGATGGGGCGGCGCGCCAATCCAGAGCAGGCTCTCGCGCCCCGTGACCTTGTTGCTGCTTCAGTGAATTTTGATATGGCAGAGTTGGGTGCCAACTATCTCGATAGCGTACGTGAGCTGACGGGATCTTCTGCAAGAATGATCGACAAATTGCCGTTCAATTATCTGAATGCGGCCCTTATACACCTAAGTCTACCTGCCTCTACGATCATCCATGTGTGCCGTGACCCAATGGATACTTGTTATGCAGTCTACAAGACGCTGTTTCAGCGGGCGTATCCTTTCTCTTATGACCTTGACGATCTGGCACGCTACTTCATTGCTTATTGGAAGTTGATGCAACACTGGCGGCAGGCGATGCCAGGTCGAATGATCGAGCTTCAGTACGAAGCGCTGGTCGATAACCCTATGGAGGAGGGGCGACGTATGATAGAAGCTTGCGATCTTAATTGGGAAACTTCGATGCAGGAGTTTCACCGTAATCCCACAGCGTCGATGACCGCCAGCGCGAGCCAAGTGCGTCGTCCAGTTTATCGTTCTTCGGTAGGTAAGTGGCGACGTTACGAGATGGAGTTGCGTCCGTTGTATGAGCGGCTAGAGGAAGCCGGTATCCCGGTGAAGTCATGAATCGAGAAGTTATTATTACCTGTGCGCTAACCGGTGCCGGCGACACCGCGAGCAAGAGTCCTCACGTGCCCGTGACGCCCAAGGATATAGCCGCTGATGCCATTAATGCCGCCGCTGCTGGTGCTTCGGTAGTACACATTCATGTGCGTGACCCCAGAACCGGTGCTCCGTCGAGGGACCCATCTCTGTTTGAAGAGGTGCATAACCGTATTCGAGAGCAGAACCAAGAACTTATCCTCAACTACACTGGGGGTATGGGGGGGGATCTCTGGTTCGATCTTGGAGCGTCCGCAACCCTTGCGGCGCACTCCGATTTTGTTGGTGCGGCAGAGCGGGTTCAACACGTTACAATGCTGCGCCCTGATATTGGTAGCATGGATTGTGGCTCTCTAAATTTTGGAGAAATGGTTTATGCAACTACCCCTAATCTGTTGCGCAGTATCGCTGCGCTTTATCGTGACCGTGGTGTTAAAGCTGAGCTTGAGGTATTTGAGCTAGGCCACATTGAGATTGCGAAAATGCTGATCGAGGAGGGGCAGATCCCGAAGCCTCCACTCTTTCAACTATGTCTCGGTATAAGTCACGGTGCACCTGCTACTCCGGCTGCAATGATGGCGATGCGGAATGCTCTACCGCAGGATGCAGTGTGGGCGGCTTTTGGTGTTGGAAGAATGCAGTTTCCCATGTTGGCACAGGCCGTGTTGCTGGGTGGACACGTACGTGTGGGGCTGGAAGATAATCTTTATCTGGAGCGCGGAGTATTGGCCAGCAATGAGAGTATGGTTCAGAAAGCGGTACGAATCATTGAGGATCTTGGTGCAAAAGTGGCGACGGTACAACGCGCACGGCAGCTTCTTCAACTGGAGGAAATACCCTCATCATGACCGGAATACAAACCAACATATTTATTGCTAGCTTCAAGCATGAGACCAATACGTATTCGGCTGTGCCGACACCTGTCAGCCGCTTCCATGTTGAGGGGCGGCTTCTCACCGGTGCTGAGGCGATAGCATATTTTGCCGGTACCGACTCGGTAGTAGGGGGGATGCTCGACACGGTCACTGGTAATGGAGCAACCGTCACCTTACCGATTGCTGCCAATGGTTGGCCGAGTGGTTATGTCCATGATAATGCTTTCGAGACTATCGCGGGTTTAATCTGCGACGCCCTGCAGGGTGCGCGTTGGGATGGAATCCTACTGGACTTGCATGGCGCTATGGTGACTGAGTCGTACGCGGATGGTGAGGCGGAGCTTCTGAGGAGGATTCGAGATATCGCTCCTTCAGTTCCTCTGGGTTTGGCGCTGGATATGCATGCCAATGTCTCGCCAGAAATGGTAGGAGCTGTCGATGTGCTCTGTGGCTATCAGACTTACCCCCATCTTGACGAGCGTGAAACAGGTGTCAGAACTGCCAGACTGTTGCTGGCAACAATAGAGGGGACTATCTCGCCGGCGCTGGCCTGGGGAGCTGTTCCTATGTTGCCCCACGTTATGGCCCAGAGTAGTTACGATGAACCCAATCATAGCTTGCAGAATCGATGTGTCGAATTAGCTGGAGTTGATGCTCTTGATTGCAGCCTGTTTACGGGTTTTCCCCATGCCGATGTTCCTAACGCAGGGCTGAGTGCTGTTGTCATTACAGATGCCAATCCGTGTCGAGCAGCAATGAGGCGAGATGAGTTGCTGGAGGAGGCCTGGGCGCAACGCAAGGCCTTCGAATTTTCAGTCGAGCCACTGGCCGACTCGGTGCGTCGTGCCAAAACACTCGCCAATTCGGGGTCGGTCAGCGGCCCGATCTTCCTCCTAGATCATTACGATAATGCCGCCTCTGGAGGATCGATGGCCGAAATAGCAGTTCTGGCAGAGCTTATCAGGCAGGGGCTGCGCAACGTGGTGTTTTTTGCGCTTTGGGCTCCCGAAGCAGTAGCTGTTGCACATCGGGCCGGTCTGGGGCAGCGGGTAACTATCAGCCTTGCCAGCCCGTCGTCTATGTCCTCTGAGATGTTGGAGTTTGAAGGGGAAGTTGCCCACCTATCTGACGGGCTGGTTAAAGCCACGCACAGTGACCACACGGGGCTCTTGCTTGAACTGGGCGATAGCGCCTTATTGAAGGGGGATGGAATTGATTTGGTATTGGTTTCGTTACCTATGGAGCCTTCGGATATGGCGTGTTTTGAACTGTTTGGCGTTGATCCGCGTGAGCGACAGTTTGTTGTCCTTAAGAGTCGCGTGCACTGGCGCGCCGCGTTCGAATCGATGGTTGGGGCAGTGATCCCCTGTGCTGGGGTCGGCGCTTGCACGTCTGATTATTCTGAACTCGAATTCACTTCGGTACGCCGCCCGATATTCCCTCTCGAGAGGGATGCGAAGTTTACGCCGGTGCTGTTGGAAAAGAATTTTTCTGGAGCCGCGTTATGAGCACACGATCCATATTTCCCAACCTGAACGAGGTTCAGCATGTAGCCGTTATCGGCACAGGGCTGATCGGTGCCGGGTGGGTCGCACAATTCTTATTGTACGGCTTGAAAACTACTGTATGGGACCCCGCCCCAGATTTTGAGGATCGATTGATGGGGCAGCTGCAAGATGTATTCTCTAGGCTGCACGTTGACCAGGATCACCAAGCGCGCTGCTTAAATGCATTGAACTTCGCGGAAAATTTGGAGGCCGCTGTAGCGTCCGCTCAGTTTATCCAAGAAAATGGCCCAGAAAATTTGCAGGTCAAGCGCGGTATCCTTGAGGAGCTGGCGCGAGCGGTTCCTCCTGATGTGGTGATCGCTTCTTCTGCGTCAGGGTTGCCTATGAGTGAACTGCAACAAGGCTGTTTGCACCCAGAGCGCTTGGTTATTGGTCATCCTTTCAATCCGGTATATATGATTCCATTGGTCGAGATAGTGGCAGGGAGTCTAACGGGAGCGGAGACAGTGACTTGGGTAGAGGGATTTTATCGGAGCCTGGGTAAAGCACCAGTGGTATGTGACCGAGAGAATGTCGGGTTTATTGCCAATCGTTTACAGGAAGCATTGTTTCGAGAAGCGTTGCATATGGTCAAAGCAGGGGACGCCACGGTTGGCCAGATCGATGATGTAGTGCGTTATGGTCTCGGGGTACGCTGGGCATTCATGGGCCCATTTCTATCCTATCACCTTGCCGGGGGGAAAGAGGGGCTGAGCGGCTTTTTCGAGCGGTTCGGTGAAACGATCGGCGAACCCTATTCTCGTTTACAGGCACCGGAACTGTCTCAGGAGTTGATTGATTCGGTTCTGGATCAAGGGGAGTTGGCCTTCGGTGGTCAGAGTATTGAGGATGCCGAGCAGTGGCGCGACGACTGTCTTAGTCAAATACTGGCTCTATCTAACCGGGAGGGTGGGATGTATCGTGTGCAGCGCCAGCAGCCGGTAGAGCAAGTTTGCTGTACTAAGCCACCATCGGATGGGATTTCTGATAATGGCTGCTGAGGTCAATACACCTAAACCGGGTAATCGGCTCAGCCCTAGTGATCTCTGGTTGCTGGTGCTGTTGTTTCTGGTACCGCTCATCGGCTACATCCATCGGTTGATTCTCAATATTCTTATTGATCCGGTGAGTCAGGAACTGGTATTGACCGATACTCAAGCAAGCTTCCTGCAGGGCCCCCCTTTTGCACTTGCCTATGGTCTTATGGTCATCCCTATGGGGTTGTTGGTAGACCGCCGTAAACGCTTGGTGCTCATTGGTGTTGGGGCGCTGGTCTGGAGTACGGGCACGTTGTTTTGTGGGTTTGCAAGTGATTCCTCTGAGCTTTTCCTGGCAAGGGTGATCGTCGGTGTGGGAGAAGCGGCGCTGACACCGGCTGCCGTTTCCTTGGTTGGCGACGCTTTCGAGGGGCATCGACGCGGACTTGCCATGGGCGTCTTTTTTACTGGTGTCAATGCGGGTTTTAGCAGCGCTTATGCGGTCGGTGGGGTAACACTCGAATTCGCGGAGGCGGGATACTTTGCGGCCCTACCTTGGATTGGGGAGCTTGCGCCTTGGCGCCAGGTATTCTGTGTAATCTCTTTGCCGGGTTTTCTTATCCCCCTATTGATGTTGACACTACGTGAGCCTATTGGTGAAGTGCCAACGTCGACATCCGAATCCTCCAGTCTCCGGACGCTGTTTCGGCATCCCGGCTTTCCCCGGGTTTTGATTCTATTAATTGCCATTGCTTCAATCCTCGCGGTTGCCGATAACGGTATTTATGCCTGGTTGCCGCGTTTGCTATCGCGTCTATACACACTCCAACCTTCTGAAATTGGGGTGTCGCTCGGTATCGTGGTGGCGATTGGTGGGCTGATTGGTGGCCCAGTGGGTGGCAAGCTTAGCGATTACTTTTCCCGGCAGTTGGGTACTGCAGGCCCACTCTTGGTGGTGTTACTGGGTACACTACTGGCTTTGGTTTCGGTACCACTTTTTGTCTCTGACGTGTTGGCCTTGGTGTATGTGGGCACTGGTCTTTGGGTGGTTGCTATTGTCGCAACTACCACCTCCGTATTTACCTTTGTTGCGGTGGCTGCTCCTCCGCAGCTTCGGGGAGCCTCTTCTTCGATAGTGACGGCTGCAATGGCGCTTATCGGGCTGGGTCTTGGTCCGACAACCATCGCTGTTGCGCTTGAGCAATTTAACTTTGCGCGGGAGCGAGTGGATCTGGCAATTCTTGTTAGTGTATTACCACTATGTTTGGTCGTGGTTACTTTGGCGTTTATTGTATTGCGTTTACACCGTCGCTCAACCTCTCTCGTACCGACAAGTGCACGCGAACAGTATACTGATAATAATGTATCTATAGAGAGATAGGTATGATGAGGAATATAACCTGGGTGGGCCGTGTCATTGTGAGTGTTGTGTGTGGACTGGGAATTCTTCCGCAGCTCGCCATGGCCAAATCTACAGTGGATGATGTATGTTCGGTTGATTCTTCTACGGATGATTTCCGGGCCAGGTTGTCGGAGTTACCTCCTGCAGGTAGTGCACTCTATGATGCCGGGAAATTGACCTCTCATCAGCAACTTGCCCGTGATGTTTTGGCCGAACTTATTAATATAGATACAACCGATGCCACTGGAGATAACACCCGCGCGGCAAGGGTAGTTGCCGCTCGGTTTCGCCGTGCGGGTTATGGCGATCAGGATGTTAAGATCCTCTCTCCGGCCCCACGCAAGGGCAATCTCGTGGTTCGTTTTCAGGGGAGTGATAAACGCTGCAAGCCGCTGTTGTTACTGGCCCACCTCGATGTAGTAAACGCTGATCGGGCTGCTTGGGAGCGTGATCCCTTCGAGTTTGTTGAAGAAGATGGCTATCTGTACGGACGAGGTGTTTCCGATGACAAGGATGAAGCGGCAATTCATGTTGCCAATATGTTGCGTCTGCAAGCGGAGGGCTTTCAGCCGCGCCGGACTATTATAGTTGCGCTCACCAGTGATGAGGAAGGTGGTGACTACAACGGTGTGCAGTGGTTATTGCGCGAGCACCCCCAACTATTAAAGGCGGCCATAGTACTTAACGAGGGTGGTGGCGGACTATTATTTGAAGGGAAGCGTCTGGCAAACGAAGTGCAGGCAAGTGAAAAGGGTTATCAAACCTACGAGATGGTATTCCAAAGCCCCGGTGGTCACTCCTCGATGCCCTCGCGTAATAACGCCATAGTGGCTGCGGGAGCAGCTATGGTGGCATTTGATCAATACCGCTTTCCGATTAAGCTCAATGCTGTGACCCGGAATTTTTTCGCCCGCTCAGCTCCTCTTTACAACGGCCAGATAAGATGGGCGATGGAGTCGATTTTGCAAGATCCTCCTCCTCCGAAAGCGGTGGAAATTCTATCTGAGATGCCGTTCTATAACGCTAGTCTGCGGACTACCTGTGTGCCCACGATGGTGCAGGGTGGGCACGCTGAAAATGCACTGCCACATAGTGTCACAGTTACGGTTAACTGCAGGTTGTTGCCAACGGAGTCCCGCGATAATGTTACTCAGACGCTGGCCTCACTGGTTGGTGACGATGTAGACCTTAATGCTAAGCCGAACGATAATGTAGCGCCGGGTATTTCTATGCAGACAGAGGTGCTGGATGCGATCGAGGCTGTGTCGCGAAGTGTTTGGCCTGAGGTGCCCAGTGTGCCGATTATGGGCCCCGGCGGCACTGACAGTAGGTTTTTTCGCAGCGAGGGTATTCCGGTCTACGGGGTGAATGGCGTGTTTATTGATGTCGAGGATGATCGTGCACATGCACGCAACGAGCGGATACGCAGCCGGTCATTCTATGAAGGGCTGGAGTTTATGTATCGACTGACAAAAGCCTTATCTGAGTAGGGAGACAGCAAAAATTGGTAAATTTGGAGAGAGTTATGGAACCGAAAGGTATGCTACTTGATGCAGGCGACAGTGTGCTCGCGGTTATCGATGTGCAGGACAAGTTTTTGGCGCGGTTGGAAGGCGTGGATGCGGAGCGTGTTGTTACGCACTGTGAATGGCTGATGAAAGTAGCTAACTGGCTATCAATTCCGATCCTGGTCACCGCTGAGGAAATCTCGGTTATGGGGCATTCAACACAAAAGCTCCTGGACTGTATGCCCAAAGGGGCCACTGAGCACGACAAGTTGGTGTTTGGGCTGGCTGGTCAGGAGGATATTTTGGACGCTCTGGAATCCACAGAGCGAAAAACCGTAGTGTTAACTGGGCTTGAAACAGATGTGTGCGTAGCTCAATCAGCTCTTGGGTTGATTGAGAAAGGATATAGGGTTGCTGTCGTTTCGGATGCCAGCGCCTCGCCGCAACGAGGGCATGAACATGGTCTGCAGCGCATGCGGGATGCTGGTGTGACTGTGATAAGTACCAAAGGTTTGTTTTTTGAGTGGGTACTTGATTTGCAACGCTGTCATGATTTTTTTCGCAACAGTGGCATTGGTGTTCCGGAGGGTCTGTACATTGGCTGAGCGAACGTCGAGCTCTTTCCTATCCGCACTTTCCTTGATCTGGAGGGGAACTAAAGCTGCGGTTTTGTGGGTGATGCTGCTTGTATCAGCGGCGTCACTATGGGCTGCTGTCCCCCCTATTACTACGCTTATTTCTGATGTTACTGTCATCGATGGTCTTGGGGAGGCGCCACTTTTACATCGCTACGTTTTGTTGCAAGAGGGGCGGGTTGCCAGTATTGATACTAAGCCGCCTGTTGTAGGCGCTGACGTAGTTGTTATAGATGGGCGCGGCTTTTATCTTCTGCCAGGCTTTTGGGATATGCATGCCCATACTTTTGCGGATACTACCGCAATGGAGTTGTATCTTGCAGCGGGTGTGACCGGATTACGTGATATGGGGTGCCCCGAGAACTGTACGACTAAGCTGGGCGAGGTGCGTCAAGCCTACCTTAGCGGTAGCGGTGTATACCCCCGGCTGGTTTTCTCGGGTCCCATGATTGATGGCGATTCCCCTTATGATGACTACCCTTCTCATCGTCAAATAAATCTTCAAACACTGCCAGACGCTCTCGCCGTATTGCAAAAGTTACAAGTTGATTTTATTAAGGTGCGCGATTTTCTGAGTAGGGATGAGTACATGGCTTTAGTGGGTGCTGGTGCGGCGATGCAGTTGCAGCTCGCGGGACACGTCCCGATCTCCCTTCCCGTCAATGAGGCTGTCCGTTCAGGGCTGAGCACCGTAGAGCATGAAGGTAGCCTATTCGGTGGTCTGCTACTCGCTTGCTCCTCTGATGAATCTAAACTGCGAGACGAATTGCGTAATATGATGCGAAAGGCTACAGCAACCGGAGATGTAGAAACGCTTTACGCTGAAGCCCTCAATGCCGGCTTTATCGATCGCTTGCTGAATTCATACGATCCAAACAAAGCCGATGCCTTGGTGCAGGCTTTCTTCGACAGTGGCGCGGCGCTGGTACCAACTTTGGTGATGCAGGAGCCTATGCTTCATTCTGCAGACCCCGAATTTAACGGGCGTCGAAAAGTGGAAGACGAAGAGTTTATCGATGCCCCGGATACACTTATTTCAGGCTGGAGGGAAACCGCCGGTGAAGAGGTGCTTGGCCAACCTTTTTCTGACTTGGATCGTGCGGCCATGGCCAGGCAGTACAATCAGGTGGTTAAGTTGATTGGTAAAATGCATCGGGCCGGCGTGCCTATTCTGGCTGGAACTGATGCTTCTTTTCCAGATGGAACGCCCTGGGTCTGGCCGGGCTATAGCCTACATGATGAACTCGAATTGTTAGTCTCTGCAGGCTTGTCACCGAGCGAGGCAATTGCGTCGGCGACTGGAGCTGCTACTGCACAAATGGGTTTGTCTGATACGGGAGTGATTGCCGCTGGAAACCGTGCGGACTTGATCTTGCTGGGTCGTAATCCCTTAGAGGATATCCGCAACACTCGCGTGATTAAACGTGTGTGGGTGAATGGCCAGTCTGTGGATCGCGATGCGTTACTTGATCGTGTGAAGAGACGTGCTGAAGACCATGAGAATTACTGGGAGTAAGTCCTATGCTGAACAGTTGGCCTTTTCAAGTTAGATTCTTTTGGGTAATCATAAAGAGAGCATGGGGAAATTCTGCTTTTTGCTTGCAGCGTAATACTGCGACCAGAATTTTTTCGAGCTGAGTCCAATTGAAATTAAAGAGCGTGGGCAAAGGGGCATTTAAAGGGTGGGTCTCTGTGGTCCTAAAACCTATGATCATAAATTGTTACGGGGATTAATTTGTCTATGAAGTCGTTCTACGCTGTTCTCCTTGCTCTATACAGTGCGTTCTGCTTGGCTGACGCACCGTCCAAAAAACCCAATGTCGTGTTGATTGTTGCCGATCACATGGGGGCGAGTGATATCGGCGTGTATGGTGCAAAAGATATCGAGACACCTTCTCTGGATGCGCTGGCAGCACAGGGTGCTCGCTATACAAATTACTACGCTGCGGCGCCAACCTGTGGCCCTTCAAGAGCGGCGATGATGACGGGGAAGTATCCCGCGCGTATCGGCTTCGAAGACAATATCGATCACGGTACTGGGCTGAGTTCCAGTATCCCGACATTACCCAAGTTGTTGAAGCGGAAGGGTTATAAAAGCGGACTCTTCGGCAAATGGCACCTCGGCGATTCCGAAGACATGCATCCTCTCTCCCACGGTTTTGACGAGTACTTCGGCTATAACAATTGGAGCATTAACTATTACACCCATCGCGACGATAATGGCGAAGAGTCTCTCACGCATAATCGAAGCATTATAGAGCGGGATGGTTATCTCACGGATATCCTAACAGATGAAAGCATTCGATTCATGGAACAGAACCGCGATGACCCTTTCTTTCTGTACCTGTCCTACAACACTGCACTGCCGCCTTACATGGGCCCTGATCTGCCGCCGGAGAAGTGGGATGCCGAATTCAATATCGACACAGCCACCCGCGCTGACTACATAGCGATGGTGGAGGCGATGGATGCAGGTATTGGCAGGTTAATAAAGGCACTCAGCGATCTTGGTCTTGCCGAAGATACACTGGTCCTGTTCACATATGACCACAATGGTCGCCACTTGGCGCGAAATGCTCCCTTTTCTGGTGGGTTCGCCACCTTGAACGAAGGGGGAGTTCGAGTGCCATTGATCATACGATGGCCTGGCAAACTGTCGGCAGGAAAGACGCAGCTGAGGTCTGCTATTGGTATGGATATTACAGCGACAGTTCTCAACGCTGCTGGTGTTGAATCAGAATCGCTGAATCTCGACGGCCGAGATCTCCTGCAAGACCAGAAGCCTAATGAACAGAGAGCCTTTTTCTGGCGCATAAAACTCGGTGATTTTGGCCAGGCAGCAGTTCGTCGCGATAACTGGAAGTTGCTTGTTCACCGGTTCGTAACATTTAGTCGTCCCACCGTTTATCTTTACGATCTTGATTCAGACCCGGGAGAATCGATTGATCTTTATCACCAGCACCAGGGGCTAGCCGACCAAATGTACCG
>ENA-OSET01000287-OSET01000287.1-sediment-metagenome-genome-assembly--contig:-NODE-287-length-57367-cov-5.310525_pt1 | contig 57367 bp, 42 predicted proteins | sample MGYA00237882_ERZ534229 | MGnify/ENA primary metagenome ERZ534229 (study PRJEB26408, sample SAMN06266212) | sediment metagenome | isolation source: Hudson Canyon methane seep mesocosm | place: USA:Hudson...
AGAAAAAGTAGCATCTAAGCCATTATTATGAAATTGATTGTCTGTCCATAAGGGATTATTATCACTACCATGACAATGAAAACAATCTCCTTTTGCTTCATCCATAAATATATTAAATCCGTTTTGTTCTTCTTGAGTTAAATTGGTTTTACCTAGCAAAAATTTATCAAATTTAGAATCTCCTGATATAATTGTTCTTTCAAACTGTGCTAATGCCTTTGTAATTTGAGTTGAATCGATTTTTGATGTGCCAAAGGCTTGTAAAAAAAGTTCTGGATATTCTGGATGGTTCTTAATACGTTCTGTAACATTCTTCCACACAGCGTGCAATTCAACAGGATTTGAAACAGGTTCTAAAGCTTGATTTTCTATAGTAAAATCTTGTCCATTCCATGTGAATTTTTCATCAAAATTCCATGCTAGGTTAAATAATGGCATAGCGTTTCTGCTGCCTTTTATACCATCTATGCCAGAGCTAAATTGCAAATTATCTGTAAATGCTTTTCTTGGATTGTGACAAGTTGCACAAGATTGTGTTCCGTTACCTGAAAGGATTTTATCAAAAAAAAGCTTTTTACCTAAAGCTACTCCTTCTTCTGTTAGAGGATTATTAGCTGGTAATATTGGAGCAATTAATTTATCTGAAAATAACTCTGGAATTTTTAAATTGTAAGGAACTGGCTCGTAAGCTTCTTCTTTTGATGAGCAATTCATCAAAATAAAAAAAGAGCTTATGTATATCCAAAATTGTTTCATTTAAAATAGTTCTCACCATATTCTTTTGTTCTCAAAAAACAAACGGAATTAAAAGTTGATTTAGTTATTTGTTATATCTCCTAAAGAAAAAACGGTTTTCCCATTTTCTTGCATTAATTTTTGTGCTTCAAAATTGGGCATTAAAACCGTATTTAATATATTTAAATCCCAAGTATTTGGATTTTTAAACCACTCTGCAATATTCATTTTAACCTCAACTGTAGTATCATTCTGAAAATTAAAAGTTCCCATATCAAACTCAAATGATGTGTCTTTAAAAACTAAATTGTTTGGGTCTGATTTGTCTACAGCTCTTATGGCATGATAATTAAAATTTGCATCATCATTATTATTGTCTTTGTATTTGCCGTCAAATTGCATATAATGATAACCACCACCCAACATTCCTGGCACATTAAAAGAAACTGAATTTAAATCTTGATATGCGCCATCTATATTATTGGCATCTGCAAATCCAAAAGTGAATTTTAATATATTTGAGCCTTGATTTACTTCATTAAAGTTTAGCTCCAAACCAGATTCTTCACCAATATTAATTAAATGGTGACTTTTGTTTTCGCTACCAATGTTTATATCAGAAACTACATATCTTAACTTTACCAAACTTACAGATTCCCCATTTTCTGTTGTAAACTTAAAATCATTGAAATCTGAAGAAGTAACCTGTACACCATTCCAATTATGAGTAAATTTTAAGGTGATATTTACTGGTGCTGGATTTACACAACAATCTACTTCATCTTTACACGAAATAAATATTAAAAGGATTAATAAATACGTAATTTTTCTCATTATTTATTTTAAATTTAGAATGAAGGCATCAGAAAAGCCTTTATTTTCTGAAATTTCGATATCTGAACTCCAAGACTCTCCAACAACAATAATGCCATTATTAGACGTTTCAATTATACCATTTGCTTCATCTAACTCTGAGCCTCCAATTGATTTTTCCCAAATCAAATTGCCATTTTCATTTATTTTTATGATCCAAATATCTTTATTTCCTTCATTTTTAGAAACATCAAAATCTAAACTTCTAGAACTTCCTGTTAAATAAAAATTTCCTTGATTGCCTTTAATTATTTTGTTTGCAATTTCAAAGTTAGAACCACCATAACTTTTTTCCCAAATTAAATCTCCATCACCATTGATTTTTATCAACCAAATATCTGAAGAACCTCTATTTTGTGAAACATTTACATCTGCACTTCTTGAGTTTCCTGCAATTAAAAATTGATTATCCGCTGTTGTAGTAATGGTATATGCCTCGTCTGGTTGTGTTCCTCCGTAATTCTTTTCCCAAATTTTATTTCCTTCTTTATCAAGTTTTACAATCCAAAAATCATAATCTCCAATATTATTGGTAATGTCTGTATCTGAACTATCGCTTGAACCCACTAGAAGATAATCTCCATTATTGGTTTCTTCAATATCATAAAGCGTATCTGTAAACAAACCTCCAAAATATCTAGACCAAAGTTTAGCTCCATTTTCATCAATTTTTATCAACCAAAAATCGCCTCCTGCGTGCCTAGATTTTGAGTTTCCTTGGCCACCTGAAGCAGATACATCTAAAGAACCCCCTAAAAGAAATCCATTATCTGTTGTTTCTTTTACGACATAAGCTTGATCTGAACCTGAAAAACCAAAACTTTTCTCCCAAATAATAGTTCCTAAAGCATCTAATTTTAGTGTCCAAAAATCATAATTACCTTGGTTACTAGAAACGTCTCCATCTGAACTTCTACTAAAACCTGTTATTAAAAAGCCATTATCATTAGTTTGTATTGCATCTCTTCCTCTATCATCGTCTGAACCTCCAAATGTCTTACTCCATTCTAAATTATTGTCACTATCAAATTTTAAAAACCAAAAATCATAACTATCATTTGTTTTATTTTTGATGTCAAAATCTGAACTTTGAGTATGTCCTAAAACGGCATATCCTTCATCATTTGTGTTAATAATAACTTGAGCAACATCATTTTTAGAGCCTCCTAAAGTTTTTACAAAATGAATTTCTGGTATTGTGTTTGAATCGCTAAAAATTACATCTTTCTTATCACAAGAAATAATTAAACTAAAAACTAAACAAAGAACAAAAATTCTCAATGTACTATTGTTTTCTTAAAATGAAAAGTCCTTTCTCAATATCACTAACTACTATTTTTCCACTTTCAAAAAATGGATAAACATTCCACACCCCATTAAAAAGAGGTTCGTCATCAGCTGGATAAGTATCAAAAAAACCAGTTTCTGTTATTGTACCTGAAGCAATATTAGCTATATCATGCATTCTTACACCAGCTCTGTAATTTGCAAGATAAAAAGTATTTTCTTTTACGTAGCCATTATGATCTATAGCTGTTGTTGGTCCAAAATATTCTGATAATAAAACAGGATTATCTAAATCTAATAAATCAAAAATAAGAATCCTTGTGTTATCTACGTTTCCATCGTATTCATCTAATTCATCTCCTACAATAAAATATCTTTGATCTTCTGTAAACCAACCTTGATGTGTATAACCCTCTTTTGAATAACTAATGTTGGATAATTTTATAGGGTTTCGTTTATCTGTAACATCTGTAATAACAACTTCGTTGATACCATTGCGTTCGCCATTAGAGCCAATTAAAATTTCTTTTCCAGTATAATCTGAATCTGGCCCATTGTAATTTACAACCTGTGCATCATGAGAATAACCACCTTCACTAAAACCACCTTCTAGTATTGGTGATTTTGGATTTTGAATATTAATAAAAACTGGACCTCCTCCATATAGACTTGTTCCCACTGCATATGCATACCCAGAGGCTTCATTAATTACAATATTGTGTGCATTGCCAAACTCGGTAAATTCTACATCTGCAGCTAATATTCTTGGTGAATTAGAAATATCTCTAAGTTGGGTTAAATCTATAACTTGCATGCCATGATTACTTGCTTCACTAACAATAAATGCATGGTCACTATATACTTTAATATCCCTCCAACTACTATTTACAGTTCGTGTTGGTAAATTTCCAACATGAACAGGGTTATCTGTATCTGTAATATCTACAAAAGCAGTACCATTACTTAAACCAATTATTGCATATTCATGATTAGTTGTTGTATCTGTCCAACCCCACGAATCATTTCCCGCTAAATTATTTGAACTTGTACTAGAAAAATCTAAATCATCTAAAGAAATACTCATTAATAAATCATACCCATTACAAGGATAAACGCCAGCAAAACCATTTTCACAAGGAATTTTATTTAATTCGGTAAATTCACATGCATCGCCTATTCCATTATTATTAGTATCTTCTTGATTCGGGTTTGCCACTTCAGGGCAATTATCAATACTGTTTGCAACGCCATCATTGTCATCATCTTCAATAAATTCACATGCATCGCCTATTCCATTATTATTAGCATCTTCTTGATCTGGATTGGCTACTTCAGGACAATTGTCTATACTGTTTACAACACCATCATTATCATCATCTTCAATAGCGCTAATTGAACTTTTAGAACAAGCTAAAAAAATAAGACTAAAAATAAGTACAATTGATAAATATTTAAATTTCATACCATTTATTTTATTCCTGCAAATTACAGAATATTTACTTAGATTTAAATAAAACAGACTTATTATATTTTTATTGTTTTAATAAAGCAACTACTTATCTTTGCAGTATGTTAGAAGATAAAAATCAAAACAAAACATCATTGGCTGAACTTGGTGAGTTTGGCTTAATAAATCATATTACAAAGTATTTTAAGGTTGAAAATTCATCAACCATAAAAGCCGTTGGAGATGATGCTGCAGTTTTAGCTGCTTCAGAAAAACAGACTTTGGTAACTACAGACCTTTTAATAGAAGGTGTACATTTTGATTTGAGTTATATGCCTTTAAAACATTTAGGTTACAAAGCTGTAATGGTGAATCTTTCTGATGTTTATGCCATGAATGGCGAAGCTGAACAAATTACAGTTTCTATCGCCGTTTCTAACCGATTTCCTTTAGAAGCTATTGAGGAATTATATGCAGGAATTCAATTAGCTTGTGATACCTATAAAATAGATTTAATTGGAGGAGACACCACATCTTCTACCAAAGGAATTTTAATTTCTGTTACTGCTGTTGGGAAAGCGAATAAGGAGGATATCCTTTATAGAGATGGTGCAAAAGAGACCGATTTAATTGTGGTTTCTGGAGATTTAGGTGCTGCTTATTTAGGTTTACAGGTTTTAGAAAGAGAAAAGCAAGTTTTTAAGGTTGATCCTAACAATCAGCCCGATTTAGATAATTACACGTACTTAATTGAGCGTCAATTAAAACCAGAGGCAAGAAAAGATGTTTCAGGAATTTTAAAAGAATTGGAGGTAAAACCTACGAGTATGATTGATATTTCTGACGGATTATCTTCAGAGCTTTTTCATATTTGTACACAAAGTAAAGTTGGATGTAAAATTTACGAAGACAAATTACCTTTAGACCCTCAAGTTATTTCTACTTGTGAGGAATTTGAGTTAGATTCTACAATGGTGGCTTTAAGTGGAGGAGAAGACTACGAATTACTTTTTACAGTGCCCATTGCTGATTTTGAAAAAATAAAAGGAAACCCTAATTTTTCTATTGTAGGCCACATTACAGCAGAAAATCAAGGTTTGCAATTAATAACTAGAGCTAATCAAGAAATTGAATTGAAAGCTCAAGGATGGAATTCTATAAAAAATATATAATGAAAGAGAAACAAATGTTGTTTCTCTTTCGTCATATAAAATTATCATATTAATTACTTCTTCTTTGTTCATCATCATTACCAAAACCTCTGTTATTTCCCTTAATTTTCTTATTTCCAAAATCGTAAGAAAGTGATATTCTAAAGTTTCTAGAACTTTGGTTTTCGCTATAACTTTGATTTATATTATTTACTGTAGAATCATAATTATTTAAACTACCCATATTTAAAACATCACTGAAAAGCATAGATAATTTTATGTTGTTTTTAAAATCGTGTTCTACCCCAAATGATAAATGAAACATTTCTCCAACACTAAACAAACCATCATTATGAAAAGAACTGTACCAAGCATTGGCTTGTAATTTTGTGCTTTTACTTAGGATAAATGTATTGTAAGATTCCGCGTAAAATTGAACTCCGTCGTTCACTTCTGCATTGTTGTTTTTAGTTAATTCAGTAAAATAAGCTAATAAATTGATGCTATTCTGACTTTTAAACCAAGAAATCTTATTATAAGAAAAACTCTCTTCCCATTTGTAAATATACTTTTTGAAATAATTTTCTTGAGTTACAATTTGGTTTTGGTTTACCACATCTGTATTAAAAAACACACCAAAGCCATTTGTTATGATATCAAAAGACAAACTAGAACTGATATTATTTTTATATAAATGAGAAAATTTAAAAGTATCTGCAAAAGAAGGTTGTAAAAACGGATTACCTTCGCTATAACTATTGTCATTAATATAAAAACGGAATGGATTTAGATTTCTAAAATTGGGTCTATTGATTCTTTTTCCGTAAGAAAAATTAAAATTATTATCTTCATTTTTTGCATAAGAGAAGTATAAACTCGGAAAAAACTTATTGTAATTATTAACGTTTTCTTGATTTAAATCTACATTAAACCCTGTTGTTTTGGTACCTTCAAAACGCAAACCAAACTGCATTTCTAGCTTATCTGTTAAATTGCTATTTCCAGAAAAATAGGCTGCTAAAACATTTTCTTTATATGTAAAATCATTAGATTGATTTAGATCCAAAACAGGAGATCCAGAAAGAATATCAAAAAATAAAACATTGCTGTTTGTATTTGTAAAACTTGCTTTTACACCATAAGAAAGGTTTACTTTTTTTGACGGATATTCCAAATCAATTTTTGCGCTAAAATTTTCAATCTCTTGGTTTGCCTCGTTTAATGCCGCGGAAATTATACCTTGCGAAACACCAGAAGTATTAAACGATTCTGTAAAAAAATCATTAGTCCTATCAGCAGAAAACGTAAAGTAATCTGCATCAAAAGAAATACTTCTACCTAAAGAATCTAACTGTGTAAGCAAATGAAAATTAACAGAATGATTTTTATTATCATTAATATTATTACCTGTTGTAAGTAATGATCTTTCTAAATTGTTATTAGTGTCAAAAACAGCAAACATCGTTTCTGCAACTATATTTGGCTGTGTTGTATTTCCTAAATATTGCAGGCCAAAAGTAGTATTATCAGAAATAGCATAATCAATTAAAAAACGGCCAGAAAATTGATCTCTTTGTCCTTTTCCCTCAATACCAATATCCCAAAAATTGTTAGGATAACTTATTTGCAAACCTGACAAATTTCCTTCATCTCCTTTGGTTGCATTTAAACTTCCCGAAAATAAAATTTTATTTTTATTGTAAAGAAAGTTATTGGTTAATGTGGTAAAACTATACTTGTTTTGATTGTAAGAAAGTGTGGTTGCATTTTTCCAAGAATTTTGTAGCCCTTTTTTTAGAATAATGTTAATTAAACCTCCATTACCAGCTGCATCGTACTTTGCTGGCGGATTTGTAATTACTTCAATTTTTACAATGTCATTTGCAGAAAAGGCACTTAAAAAAGCAATTAATTCATCACCTGCTAAAGGTGACAATCTTCCATTAATTAGTACTTGACTTGCACCTTTTCCTAAAATAGATATCTTATTGTTTTGTAATTGTACACCAGGTGTAATTCTTAACACATCTAATCCATTTCCGCCAGTTGCAGCAATACTTTTTTCTACGTTAAAAACGAGTCTATCTACTTTTCTTTCTAAAACTCTTTTTTCTGTTTTAACAACAATTTCCTCTAAAGCTTGTGCATTTTCTTTTAGAAGTAAAGTACCTAAATTGATGTTTTTATTTACAATAATTGTCCTTGACAAAGTTTGATACCCTAGAAAACTAATTTCTATTATGTATGTTCCATTTGAGGTTTGTAGTTCGAATTTTCCTTCATCAGTTGTTGTAGTTCCTGCTATTATTTTGTTGTTACTATCTTTTAAAATAACATTTGCAAAAGGGATTACGTCTGCAACATCTGTTACTTTTCCTTTAATAGTTTGTGTACATATTGCTGTGGTAATTAATAAAGCAATTAGAATTGGTAGTGTTTTCATCTTAATTTGTTTTGATGATACAAATGTGCAATTGAAAACTACTTTACACGACCGAATACATAAAGTCGAACTATTTTATAAAAAAGAAATCGGTTCGACTTTATTTTACAAACGTTCGACTTTACGATAAGTAATTGATATTAAGCCTTTTTACGAAACTGAGTTGGTGTTAAACCGGTATGCTTTTTAAAGGCCGTATTAAAAGAAGATTTGGAATTAAAACCAACTTCATATAAAATTTCGAGGATTGTAAATTCTTTTTTTAAGGGGTTTCTAAGTATTTGTTTTGATTCTTCAATTCTATATTCATTCACAAAATCAAAAAAATGCTGATTTAAGTTTTGATTTATCAATACCGATAAATCTCTCGAGTTCATTTTAATTTCTTCAGCAAGTTTTCTAATTGTTAAAGATGAGTTCAAAAAAGGCTTTTTAGTACGCATATAATTTTTTAAAAATTCTAATTGATGATTTACAGCCTCTTGTTTATTTTTACCTATTATTTCTTGAGAAGTTTTTAAATCAACCTCTATTCCTTTAAAAAGTTTAGGAGTATTTACTGCTTTTAAAAATAACCAACATACAAAACCAATACCAAAAACCAATACTATAGTTCTTAAGCTATTTGTACTTTCTATAGATAAGTTTGAACGAGAATATCCCTTAACCCATGTTAGACCTTGACCAATAAAAAGCAAAATAGCCAATTGCTTTAGCCAATTATAATTTTTAAAAGCTGATTTATCTGCAAAATTCTCTAGCAATAATTTTCTATATCTAGCTATATAATAAATTTCTGCAATTAAATATACCAGAGATACCAAATCTCCAAAATAACCTAGAAATTGTATCTCTATATTTTCATCAAAATTATTTTGAAACTCGAGTTTTGCCTCATTACTCGCTAGAAAGAAATTTGGCATTAAAATTAAGATTCTAATTATCCAAGGCAAAATATGAATTAAATGTTTCCATTTTAATTTGAAGTTTGAATATATAATGGATAAAATATATAAAAATAAAAGTGGATTTTTGAATGAGGAAACGCTATTTCTTAACATTTCTAGATTTAAAGGTAATATTATATATTTTTGATAAAAGAAAGCACTAATATCTATAGCTGTAAAAATTAAAAAGCCAGCTAGTAATTGATTAGAAAGCTTTTTCTCTGTTTTTACAGACAATAAAAAAATTGAAAAAAGTAAAAATAATATTACAATAAGAATGGCTAATAATGGAATTGCTAAGTCAAAATTCATAATCTGAAATATACTTATTTTTTTGATGAACATTTTTTGATGAATGAATGGAAACAAGAAATTAATGCACGTGTGTTTTCTATATGACTCATATGCCCATTAGGAAAAATTACAGCTTCAGAATCTGTAATTTTAGCCTCTTCAATTAAACTTTTATAATCTAAAACAGGATCTTTCTCACCAATAATAAATAATTTTTTAAAATTATCATTTGCCAAGACATTACTTCTGTCTGGGCGAACTCTCATTCCTTCCTGAGCAGAAATATATCCTTGTACAGAGGTTTTCAAAGCCTCATTTAAAGCAAAGTCTATTTCTCTTTTATATTTTATTTTACTTATAGGCCCAAATAAATTGGTAAAAGACATTCGAATCATATTTGTAAAATGAGTCTGAATCATTTTATTAGCTCTAAGTCTTAACATTTTTCGTTTATCATCATCTGCACTAGAAGTAGAATTCATTAAACAGAGTCCTTTTATTTTCTGGGGATGTTTTTCTGCAAAAGCCAAACCCACATAACCACCCAAAGAATGTCCAATCAAAATACATTTTCGAATGCGCAAACTTTTTAAAACTGCTTCAATAGTTTCTGCAAGCAATTCCATGGAATTAACGTAACCTAAACAATCCGTTTTTCCATGACCTAACAAATCAATCGTAATAATTCTGCTTCTTTTAGAAAGTTCAGGTCCTATTTTATCCCACATAGTGGAATTTTCTAAAAATCCGTGAATTAATACAATAGCAGACCCTTTTCCATAATCAGAAAAAGAAATCTTCGCATTTTTAAAAGTGATTGATTTTTGCATCACACAAAAATATGTATATTTCAAGAATAAAATATCACCAAGACTATGAACAAAAAAAAAGAAATTTGGATTGCAGGTTTTGCGCTTTTTTCTCTCTTTTTTGGAGCAGGAAATTTAATTTTACCTCCAAATTTAGGTGCTAAAGCTGGATCAGACTGGTGGATTGTAGTTTTAGGTTTTATAACAACTGCTGTTACTATTCCTATTTTAGCCATTTTTGCTCATGCCAAATTACAAGGTACTTTATATGATTTTGGTAAAAAAGTATCACCCCTTTTTAGTGCAGTTTATTGTTTTCTAATTTATATTATAGCTGTTGCCATTCCATCACCAAGAACAGCCGCGGTTACGCATGAAATGACTGTACATCCATTTTCAGATACAAATGCTATTTACACAAGTATCATTTACTTTATTCTAGTTTTTATTTTTGCTATAAACAGATCTAGAGTTATTGGTTTAATTGGTAAATTTTTAACCCCAATTATTGTTTTTATACTGTTAATTATTATTGGGATTTCTATTTTTTCTTCATTAGAAATTACAACAATATCTAATTTTCAAACTCCATTTGTAGATGGTGTTTTAGAAGGATATCAAACTTTTGATGCTATTGGTGGTGTAGTTATTGGAGCCGTTATTATTATTTCATTAAATTATAGCAGTCACACTACTTTTGAATCAAGAAAAATTTTAATTAAAAAATCTGGATTGATTGCAGGTACAGGTTTATTATTGATCTATGGGGGCTTAATTTTAAGTGGAGCGTTATATTCATCAACTTTTGCAGAAGGCTCCTCTAGAACTGAAGTTTTAAAAAGTTTAAGTACACAAACTTTAGGTAATTTAGGGACTACTTTTTTAAGTGTTTTAGTAGCTTTAGCGTGTTTTACAACAGCTGTAGGTATTGTAACTGGCACTGCAGATTACATAAAAGGATTATGCAAAGAATCGAGAAAAGCATATATAATAACTGCAGTAATTGCCTCTTTAATTGGAATTATTGTTGGGAGTTATCAAGTAGATTTTATTATCACATTAGCAGTGCCAGCATTAATGTTTTTATATCCAATAACAATTGCTTTAATCCTATTAAATATTGTGCCTGATAAATTTGCTTCTAAATTAGTCTTTAGAAGTGTCATTTTAATAACCTTCACTTTTAGTATTCCAGATTTTTTAGGGTTTATTGTTCCAAAAGAAAATTTGACTGGTATAAAAAGTATGATCCCTTTTGCAGAGCAAAGTTTAGGTTGGGTTTTACCAGCAATACTTGTTTTTATTATTATTAATGGTTATCAAAATTTACAAAACAAAAAAAAGTATAGGTAAAACCTATACTTTTTTGTTAATGATTATTTTTGGGGGCACTTAAACTTCTAATTTAATCAAAAGTAACTTATTTTATTCTTTTAAAAATTGATGTATGTTAATGAATATTGATCAATTGATTCATTTTTATAGTTTTAATCATAAAATTTACGTAAAAAGTAAGTTCTCCTGAAAAAAAAGAGAAAATTTTATTCAATTCCTATCTAATAGTTAATAAAACTTATACTCCAAAAAATACAATATGTTTGGTTTTTGTTGAGGTATTTAATCTTAAAAAAAATATATTTTGATATACTTTTGCCCTTATTTTGGCGCAGACCTTTAATTTTACAAAATGAAAAAACTGTATTTTATTTTTCTAGTAATACCAATGCTCTTAACCGCACAAATTAATGAAAGTGACACTTTAAAAGTAAAAGCAAAATTATCTTTAACAGGTTTTTGGCAATCTGGAAATGTAGAAACTTTAATTTTTAGAGCTAAAACAGACATCAGCTTTGTTCCTTTTAAAAATATGGTATTTAAAACTCAAAACTCATATGTATATCAAGCTTTTGGAGGAGATAAAGCAGATGAAGACATTTTGAGTTTAAACTTTCTATATTTAAATCCTAGTAAAAAACTATACCCTTTAGTTTTAGGGTTTGTTAGTACAAATTTTAGAAGAGAAATTGATTTGCGTTACTTGTTTGGAGCTGGAGTAACTTATCAAATTTTAAACAATAAAAAAAATTGGTTAAAACTTTCCGTTACTAGCGAGTATGAGTACACAGAGTTCACTGAAACCAATTTCAACATCAATGAATATGATGGTCGAGAAACCATTAAGACTATGCGCGGTACTGTTTGGTTAAATGGAAAATATAATTTATTCAAAAAAAAGGTTATTATTACTCATGAAACCTACATCCAGCCTTCATTAAGTAAACCAGATAATTATAGATGGCAAGCAGATTTTGGCTTAGAGCTTCCCGTTTGGAAATATCTCAACTTTAAAATTAACTACCTGCGTACTTTTGAGAGTTTGGTGATTGAAACCCAAAAAAGACAAGATGAATTTTTAACATTTGGATTTACTTTAAAGAGTTTTTATAAGAAATAACTTTTGTGAGAAGTGACTGAAATAAAAAAGTATCTATTCTTTTATTCAATAATATTCCAATTAAATTGGTTAATACCCTTTGTAAAATCTAATCTTAAAATTCAAAATTTAAGAAATTATTTAGAATGATGTTAAGATTCAAAACATCTATTCTAAATAAAAAAGTATTATTTTTGATGTATCTTAAAATTAATTTTAAACTTGTTAAATTACTATCTATATCCTAATAAAAAATCTAAAGAATGGGTAACTTTTGTACATGGTGCAGGGGGAAGTAGTTCTATTTGGTTTAAACAAGTAAGAGATTTTAAAAAACAGTTTAATGTTTTAATTTTAGATTTAAGAGGTCATGGTAATAGTAAACCAAAATTAAAAGACTCTTTTAATCCTAAATATACTTTTGATTCTATTACTAATGATATTGTTGAAGTAATAGAATATCTAAAAATAAATCAATCACATTTTATTGGCATCTCTTTGGGGACAATTTTAATAAGAAATTTAGCCGAACAAAAACCAGAATTAGTAAAAAGTATGATAATGGGAGGTGCAATTATTAAACTAAATTTTCGCTCACAAGTTTTAATGAGAATTGGAAATATTTTTAAATCTGTTGTGCCTTATATGCTCTTATATAAGCTTTTTGCATTTATCATAATGCCTAAAAAAAATCACAAAAAATCAAGACTCCTTTTTGTAAATGAAGCTAAAAAGTTATACCAAAAAGAGTTTTTACGTTGGTTTAAATTAACTTCCGAAATTAACCCTTTACTTCGTTTTTTTAGAGCAAAAGACATCAAAATACCCACCTTATATGTTATGGGAGCAGAAGATCATCTTTTTTTACCTTCTATAAAAAATATTGTTGCTAAACATGTCACCTCTTCCCTTTTTGTGGTAGAAAATTGTGGTCATGTGGTTAATGTAGAACAACCCCAAACCTTCAACACACAAACTATTCGTTTTATTACGTCTTTGTAATTTTAAGGTAATTACTATTTAATTAATTTATAAATTTAAAGTTAATCTTCAATCGATTCTAAAATACCTTTTAGAAAATCGTTATTACTAAAGTCTCCATTTAAACCTAAACGCACTACAACCAAATCTTGCTCTGGTAAAATAAATACTCGCTGACCATCGTGACCATTTGCAAAATACATAGAAGATGGAACATCCGGCATCATAGATTTGGAATTCAACCAAAATTGAGCCCCATACTGTCCATCTGAAGTTGGAGTAGGAGTTACTACATAATCATCCCAATCTTTAGAAAAAATTTGTTCTCCATTCCAATTTCCTTCACGTTCATACAACATTCCAAATTTTGCCCAATCTCTTGCAGAAGCCCAAGAATAAGATGATGCCACGTAATTCCCAGCTAAATCCGCCTCTAAAATCATAGAATTCATGCCAATTTTGTCAATTAGCTCACGATACCAAAAATCTAAATACTCTTGTTCAGAGCCTAACTTATATCTTAAAATTTTAGACAATAAATTAGATGTTCCTGATGAGTAGTTCCATAATTCATTTGGACTTCCTACCAATTTTTTATCCTTTTGAGCTTTTGACATATCTTCATCTAAAAACAACATTTTATTTACATCTGAAATAGTTTCATAGTCTTCATCCCATTCTAAACCTGAATTCATTTGTAAAAGATTGTGAATAGTTATTTGCCTTCTATCATCATTTTCCCAATCTGAAATTGGAGCCTGCTCTTTTACAGATAATAATCCCTTGTGCTGTAAAATACCAAATACTGTTGACATAATACTTTTTGTCATAGACCAACCTAAAAACTTAGAATTTTCATCAAATCCATTTGCATATTTTTCAGCAATTATATGATCTTTATAAACAACTAAAACAGCTCGAGTTTTAAAATTTGAATTGAAATGATTGTCAACCACTTTTTTTAAATTGATATAATCAATATTTGAAAAAACAGAATCTTTAGGATCTCCATTTCCAAAAGGAAAAGTACTTTCATTAGAAGAATTATTTCTATTTGGTGTTAAGTAAGATTTAGTTGTTTTATATCCCTTAGGCACCAAAACAGCCCCCAAGCCTTCTCTATAAATTGCTTTTCTTGTTAAGATTCCTAGAGAGGATGCTGACGCTGTTTTTTCTGTAAAATCAACAAAATCTTTTGCAAGGTTTACAGGTGAAAAATTGTTATCAGTAGAATCTGTAAATGCAACTCCTCTTTTAGCCACAAAAACAGACGAAGCCATACTTTTAGCAGAATATCCTGATAATATATTAAGTTTTGGGTAGTTAACATAAATCACTACAACCAAAACAACTAGAACTAAATAAAATAAATATTTTAACTTTTTCATTAATACAATTTTGATGTAAGCAAAAATACTAAAATATCAGATATTAGATTATTAAAAGTACTGCACATAAGTTACCTTTGTTTTTTAAAGGTAAAATTATGTTTTCAGTAAATGAAATAAGAAAAGATTTTCCAATTTTAGAAAGGCATGTTAATGGAAAACCACTAGTATATTTTGATAATGCTGCAACCTCCCAAACTCCGCAAATTGTTATTGATAGCATTGTGGATTATTACAGTAATTACAATGCGAACATTCACAGAGGGGTACATTCATTAAGTCAAGAGGCCACAGATAAATATGAAAATGCGCGTATTAAAATTCAAAAACATTTTAATGCAAAAGAGGCTTATGAAATCATTTTTACCTCTGGTACAACACATAGCATTAATATAATAGCTTCTGGGTTTTCATCACTTTTAAATAAAGGAGATGAAATTATTGTATCCGCTTTAGAGCATCATTCCAACATTGTGCCTTGGCAAATGTTATGTGAAAAAACAGGGACTTTGTTAAAGGTAATTCCAATGAAATTGGATGGAACTTTAGACATGAAGACTTACCATAATCTTTTAAATGAAAAGACAAAATTAGTTTTCTGTAATCATGTTTCTAACGCTTTGGGAACTATAAACCCAATAAAAGAAATTATTGACGCCGCTCATAAAGTAAATGCCGCAGTTCTAATTGATGGGGCTCAAGCAACACCTCACATAAAGCCAGATGTACAGGAATTAGATGTTGATTTTTACGTTGCTTCCGCTCATAAATTATGTGGGCCAACAGGACAAGGAATGTTATATGGTAAAACAGCGTGGCTAGAAAAATTACCCCCATATCAAGGTGGAGGTGAAATGATTGCAACTGTAAGTTTTGAAAAAACTACTTATGCAGGTTTACCTCATAAATTTGAAGCTGGTACTCCGAATATTTGCGGTGGAATTGCCTTTGGAACTGCCATTGATTATATGAATGCTATTGGCTTTAATAAAATTGCTGCTTATGAAAACGAGCTTTTAGAATATGCTACAAAACAACTTTTAGAAATTAGCGGAATTAAAATTTACGGTACTTCAAAAAATAAAACTGCAGTGATATCTTTTAATATTGATGTTGTTCACCCTTATGATATAGGTGCGATTTTAGATAAATTGGGAGTTGCTGTAAGAACAGGCCATCATTGCGCGCAACCAATTATGGATTTCTATCAAATTCCAGGAACTGTTCGAGCTTCTTTTTCTTTTTATAACACTAAAGCTGAAATTGATATTTTCATTAATTCTTTAAAAAAAGCAATACAAATGTTAACATAAATTTATATTGTAACACTAAAAACAAAAAAAGGTTGAATTTAAATTCAACCTTTTTTTATGTATTTCATTTTTCTCTCAGACTAAGGCATTTGTAAAGTTGGTGAAAAATTTGTGGGATAATTACCTGCTTTCGCAAAATTTCCTGACTCTCCAAAATTTGAACCGTACGTTTTATCTATAGCTTCTAGAAAAGCATTTGCCATATAGGCATATCCTCTAGCCGTTAAATGTATACCATCTAAACTTACCAATCCTCCAAAAACTAAATCTGCATTTAAAAAGTATTCATCAAAGGCAATACCTGTCGATGCAGCATCAATTAAAATTTGATTTACATCTACATAAGCTAAGCCTTTTGCAGCTGCTACAGACTCTATCGTGCTATTATAAGCATCTACAGCCACTTTAATCTCTTGTTGCTCTTCAAAAGTTAACACACTATAATCTAATAGCGGAGTTGCTGTTCCTGCCCCTGAAGGCAAAATGGAAGCCGTTGGCAAAGTTATTAAATCTGTTTCCTTAGTTTGTCTAAATTGTGGAATCCCAGCAAAAGCGGGGTTAATAGCACCTAAATCTGTTAAGTATTCATCCACCATAACCACAGCATTATTCCCCTCAGTAAAATTAATTGTTCTTCTGTCTAATTCTTCTTGAGTAAAGAGACCTGTTCCAGCAAGTGCTTGAAATGCTGCTTGTAAACCTCCGTTATACGCGGCATAACCGGCATTTAATTGAGCTGCTGTTGCGGCATCTAAAGGAACTGGATTGTATGAAACAGCTGTAAAATAGGGCAAGTTATTAACATATGGAGTATTTGTAACAGCCCCCTTAGCGCCATTTGCTGTTAAGCCATCTATAATGGTGTTAAAAGTTACTGCGAATTCAGCAGGAGGCGTAATAGCACTTCTGCTTGCGTCTCCTCCCTGAGTAGCATATCCTAAAACATCATTTCCTCCGATTAAATCAGCAGTAAAAAAGGTAGGATTTTGAGCTACCGCCAATTCTAAGATGGTAACATCAGGTGTACCTCCAGTCATACGAACTGCATATGCATTGGCACCTGCTCCTAAATTTGCAATATTACCGAAGCCAGGAGTTATAAAATCTGCACTTTGTGCACCAGGTACTCCAAGATTGTTAAAGGGTCCTGTTGGATTATTTAATACAATATCTGTAGTAACTGTTACAGGCCCAATAACCGCTTCCAATGGTACAGGTCCAGCTCCTCCAAAAACCAATCTAGGCGCGCTTATACGGTTGCCATTTAAAGCTAATCCACCATAATTATCACTTACCATAGGTTGTATAAAATCACCACCTCCTGCATTCGCGAATTTTTTTGAAAGTATATTTGGAAATGAATTTTCTTGTGCTGCAATAAAAAGACCGTTATCAGTAATACCAGCAGTAAAAGAAGGCCCAATCGCAACATAATTAGAAAAATCAGCACTTCCTGACGTTGCTGCTGGAAGAATAACTTCTGGCTCTACAATTTCATCTAACTTATTATCATAATCACAAGAGACAAAACCTATTGCAATTAATAATAAGCATATTATGTTTTTTATATTTTTAAAATTCTTCATAATTCTATATTTTTAATTATTAATTGTCCATGAAATATAATATTGAGAACCAATTGCACCTACACCAGGAGCACTTAAATACTCTTGCCCTCCTAAGTTAGCTCCTCCTATTTTAAATACAGATTTAATACTTGGAACGCCATAGTTAATTTGAGCGTCTAAAACAGTTCTTGCCTTAATTGTACCATCTACAAAAGTAGACTGCCAAAGGTATTCATCTTGCCATCTGGCATTAATATTGAAACCAAAGTTTTTGAATAAATTTGTTTTTCCAAATTGTAATTTTACCTTATGCTCTGGGGTGTTAAATCCAGCTTCAAAATCTGGATCAGAAGCCTGATCAAAATCAAATTTAGCATAAGTATAATTTAACCCCAAATTAAATCCATTAAAAATCTTTGTATTTAAACCAATTGCTGCCCCGTAAGAACTAATGTCTGCTGCAGAGTTTGTATACAGTTGAAAAACTCTAGAATTACCCGCTGCATTAAATGCAATTACATTTTTATTAGCTATAAAGTCTTCATATTGATTGTAGTAAGCACTTAAATCTAAAGTGATTCGTTGAGAATTTTCAAATAGTAAACCCCTATACCCCACTTCAAAAGCGGTAACTTTTTCTGGCGTTACAAAATCTACATCTGCTTTTACAGTTCCTCCACTTGCTAGTGTGAAAGAATTTTCATAAGCATCTCTACCTGTTATTACGGAACCATCTGCAAGAGTTAAACTATATCTGTCTTGGTTTTCTTCAACACCACCCACTAAAATTGCACTTCCTACATCTAAACCAATATATTGATCTTGTGTTGTTGGATTTCTAAACCCTGTTTGAAAAGAAGCTCTAAAGTTTTGATTTTTATTTTCTCCTGCTGCATATGCTAAAGAAACTCTTGGTGAAAAATTACCATCAAAGTTTTGTGCTTTATCATAACGAAGAGATGCCGTTACTTTTAAACGATCTTCATCAAGAAAACTTTTTTGAGCTTGAGAATATATACCATATTCGTTATAATTGATAGGCCCATCTGCATCTGTAAATATATTTCCAAAAGAATTTAAAGAATATTTTCTGTATGATGCCCCAACTTGAATTTCTGCAAAATCGATTATATCTCTAAAATTATAATTTGCGTCTCCATGGTACAGTTTTGTTTCGTCTCTAAACTTAGCTCCTGTTAATAAGTTTGGATCTGAAGTAATTTTATCAAAAGCTTCGTTGAATTCAGAAGATCCGGGTAGATATCTTCCTGCTTCTGCCGTTTGTCTTGCTGCTGCATGGGCTTGATCTGAGTTTGCACCACTTAATGTTGCTGTAACGTACGCTCCTGCATATTCACCAAACCATGTGTTATCGTCTTTCCATGTTCTGTTTATATTTAATGCTGCAAATAAAGTATTGTATGAATCTCCTGCATTTTCAGCGGTTACATATCCTCTTACAAAAAAGTTTTTCCCTTTAACCTCTAATTTATGTTGATGTAAGAAAAAGTTTTGAATGCTATATTTTTGACCTCCCAAATATTGTGTATCCCCTGTACCTAATTTAGAATTCCAAATAACTTCTAAACGATCATCTCCAAATGGACGGTAGTTTAGAGAACCACCAAACTTTACACTGGTAACTCCATAATCCATCAAATGTCTTTCTTCATATCCTGTTCTACTTACACTTTCATTAGGCAAAAGTGAAGATGATCCAACAGGAAGAATCCCCAAGGCTTCTAATGATTGACCAACGCCAATTAAATTTGCTGAAACCACATCTCCAAATACATTTACACCATTATAGTTTCTATCAGATTCTCTTGATCCAGCAGCTAATTCTCCTCCTACAGTGTTTCTATAATCTGTAGCAAACCAATCTGTACCTTTTAAAACAGCAAGAGTCGCTTTGGCAGCAAATTTCTCAGAGAAGGCGTATGCCATTCTAATATTAAAATCGGTAAACTGATTATCACCTCCAGCATCTTGACTCGTAATACCTCCTTTTAAAGAAATACTTATACCCTGATCATCAAAAGGATTTTTACTTGTCATAAACATAATTCCGTTAAATGCATTTGCTCCGTAAAGTGCAGAAGATGCTCCTGGTAACAACTCTACTGTTTTTACATCTAATTCGGACATCCCTAATAAGTTCCCTATAGCAAAATTTAATGCTGGTGAGGAATTATCCATACCATCTACCAATTGCATAAAACGAGTATTTGCAAATGTTGCGAAACCACGTGTATTCACTGATTTGAACGTTAAACTATTAGTGTTTATATCAACTCCCTTTAAATTTTCTAAACCGTCATAAAATGAAGGAGAAGAGGTGTTTTTAATAGCTCTTGAATCCATCCTTTCAATAGTTACAGGAGACTCCATGACACGTTCTGGTGTTCTAGATGCAGAAACAACGATTTCATCTAAGGAGGTTGCATTTTCTGTTAAAGCAACTTCTATTTTTTCGTTATTTTTGGTAATCTCTACCTTTGCTGTTTGAAAGCCCAACATCGTTATTTCTAAAGTAAATGGAGGGTTATCGGTTACTTTAAGCACAAAGTTACCATCAAAATCGGTACTTGTTCCAACAAGTTTTCTGGAAACTTTAATGTTTGCTCCAGGCAGTGTTTCCCCTGTTTTCGCATCCTTAACTGTACCTGTTACAGTAGTTTGCGCGACCATTGCGACACTACTTAAAGCTACAAATGCGATAAATAAAATCTTTTTTATCATAATTTGAATTATTTGTTAACTGAAATGCAAATTACAATTTTTTTTGATTTTACGAATAAATCATTCAATTTTTTATCATTTTAATAAATTCACTTGAAATTAATTATGAAATAAACACATTAAAACCTTTTTAAAATAATCGTTTTAAACTCTCTTTATCGTACATTTGTAGGGTAAAATAAAGGGTGTTGAAATCAGTAAATAATATCTCAAACTTTTCATCAAAAGAACAAACTTTTGTGACCATTGGTACTTTTGACGGCGTACATTTTGGACATCAAAAAATTATTGAAAGGTTAGTTTTTGAAGCTAAAAGAGCTAAAAAAAAATCTGTTTTACTCACTTTTTTCCCTCATCCAAGAATGGTACTGCAAAAGGATGCCTCTATTGAACTGATTAATACTATTGACGAACGCGCCTCTTTATTAGAAAAAACTGGTTTAGATTATCTTATTATTCATCCTTTTAGCAAAGCTTTTTCTCGAACTTCTGCATTTGAATTTGTTAGAGATATCTTAGTAAATCAACTCAATATTTCGAAATTGATTATAGGGTATGATCATCATTTTGGAAAAAATAGAGAAGGTAATATTACACAATTAACAGAGTATAGCCATTTATACGATTTTAATGTTGAGGAAATTCCTGCCCAAGATATAGATGATGTTTCTGTGAGTTCTACAAAAATCAGAAAAGCACTACATCTTGGAAATTTAAAAACTGCCAACAATTATTTAGGTTATAATTTTATGTTATGTGGCACTGTAGTAAATGGTAAAAAATTAGGTGAAAAAATTGGTTATCCCACAGCAAATATTAATGTAAAGGAAGGTTATAAATTAATTCCAAAAACGGGGGTTTATGTTGTGCAAACAAAAATTCAAAATGAAACTGTTTTTGGAATGATGAATATTGGAAACAGACCTACCGTAAATGGGAATCATCAAACTATTGAAGTACATTTCTTTGATTTTAATAAAGACTTATATGGCAAAAAGTTAACAATTGAACTAATATATTTTCTGCGTGACGAGAAAAAATTCGGCTCTATCGATTTATTGACTCATCAGCTTAAAAAAGATGAAAAAACAGCAAGAGTTTATATAGAAAACAATCTCTAAAACTACATTGCCAAATTCTTAATCTTCCTGTATATTTGCAGCTTATAAAACATCTTGAAAATGTTACAGGTACAAATTATTAGAGAAAAAAAAGATGAAGTTTTAGCAGGTTTAGCAAAACGAAATTTCAGTAATGCTGAAACTATTATTGATAAAATTTTAACGGCTGACGAAAACAGAAGAGCAACTCAAGTTGAACTTGATAAAACCTTAGCTGAGTCTAATAAATTATCTAAAGAAATTGGAAACTTATACAAAACAGGGCAAGCTCAAAAAGCAAATATTTTAAAAGAAAAAACAGGACAATTAAAAGAAATTTCTAAAGTATTATCTGAAAAACTAACAACGTTTGCAGATGATTTACAATCTCTTTTATATCAAATACCTAATGTACCGCATATTTCTGTAAAAGCAGGTACATCAGAAACAGATAACGAAAATATTTTTAGTGAAGGTGTTATTCCTAATTTAGGCAAAGGTGCGTTGCCTCATTGGGAATTAGCTAAAAAATACGATATTATAGATTTTGAACTAGGGAATAAAATTTCTGGTGCTGGTTTTCCTGTATACAAAGGAAAAGGTGCAAGACTGCAACGTGCTTTAATCAATTACTTTTTAGATAAAAATATAGAAGCTGGTTATCAAGAAGTACAAGTGCCACATTTAGTAAATACTGAATCTGCAACTGCAACTGGGCAATTACCAGACAAAGATGGCCAAATGTATCATGCAGGTGTAGATGATTTGTACTTAATACCAACTGCAGAAGTGCCAATTACAAATATGTTTCGTGGTAACTTAATGCAAGAGACAGAATTCCCAATTTGTGTAACTGGTTATACTCCTTGTTTTAGAAGAGAAGCAGGAAGTTATGGAGCCCACGTTCGTGGTTTAAATAGATTACATCAATTTGATAAAGTAGAAATTGTAAGAATAGAACACCCTAATAATTCATACCAAGCTTTAGACGGAATGGTAGAACACATCAAGAATATTTTAAGAGAATTAAAATTACCTTATAGAATTTTACGTTTGTGTGGAGGAGATACTGGTTTTACAGCTGCGTTAACTTTCGATTTTGAACTATTTTCAACAGCTCAAGACAGGTGGTTAGAAATTAGTTCTGCTTCTAATTTTGAAACTTTTCAAGCAAATAGATTAAAACTAAGATTTAAAAATAAAGAAGGAAAAAGTGAATTAGCACACACCTTAAACGGAAGTTCTTTGGCTTTGCCTCGCGTTTTAGCTGGAATATTAGAAAATTATCAAACTGAAAATGGAATTCAAGTTCCGGAAGTCTTGATTCCTTATACTGGTTTTGATATAATTGATTAAAGTATAATAGAACATCTAATGCAAATTAATTTGCAATAACCGCAACCATTAATCTTTTATATTTGTTCATCTCTAAAAGTGAATTTAAATAAGCACTAATTTGCCCATTGCTCATAAACATAATAGAGTTTTGTTTTGCCTGTTCGTATTTGTTGGTTAAGTCTTTCATAATCTTATTTTAATTAGTTATTTATAGTATAGACAACTTTCGTGCCAAAATGTTACAAGATTTCTTTAAAATAAGATTGGTTTAATAAAAATTTAACATTTATGTTAAGTATCTTTGGTTTAAGATGAAAAAAATTGTTGCACTTTTTTTACTTTCAATTAGTACTTTTTCCTTTAGCCAAGAAAAGGATCAAAGCGAATTTTTCATAGCAGAAAGCTACTACAGACAAGGGGAATATGAAAAAGCAACACAAATCTACAAGAAACTATATGACAAAAGCTCATTTAATACAACCTATTTAAATCGATTAATTTCTTGTTACCAACAAACAGATAAATTTTTGATCGCTGAAAATTTATTGAAAGAAAAAATAAACAAAAATCCTTCTCAAACCTATTTATATGTTTTTTTAGGCTATAATTTTGATAAGCAACAATTCCAAGAACTTGCAAAAAATAACTACGATAAAGCAATTAATTCTTTAGATGAAAATGCTGCTTATGGAGGTATTATTGGACGCTTATTTAAAGATTATAATAAACTAGATTTAGCAATTACCACTTACCAAAAATCGATGGAGAAAAACCCAAGCTCCAATTACAATTTTCAAATTGCACAGATTTATGGGGAAAAAGGTGACTTTAAACAAATGTTTGAATCTTATATTAATTTGGTTGATAAAAACGCAAATTACCTTAATCTAATTCAGAGATATTCAAGTAAATATATTACTGATGATCCTGAAAATGAAACTAATATTTTATTCAGAAAAACACTATTAAGAAAGTCTTTAAGCAATCCAAAAGAAGAATGGAATATTCTTTTAAGCTGGTTATTTGCACAACAAAAAGATTACAGTAAAGCATTGATTCAAGAGAAAGCACTTTATCAAAGAAATCCTATAAATTTATCCGAAATTATTAGTTTAGGAAAACTTGCTTACGAAAGTAAAGATTTTGAAGCTGCTCAGAAATGCTTTAATTTTATCAATGAAAAATCAAACTTAAAAGAAGAAAAAATTGAAGCTAATTTGTATTTAGTAAAAATTTTAATAGCAACAGAAAATCCAGAAACTGAAAACTTTTTCTTAGCACTTTTTAATAAATTTGGTAAAAATGCAGCCACTATAAAATTGCAAGTGACATATGCTGAATACCTAACTTTTAACAAAAACAAACCAGAACAAGCCACTATTGTTTTAGAAGAAGCATTAACATATGCAAAGTCAAAATTTGATAAAGGAAGAATAAAACTTAAATTGGGTGATGTATTGGTTTTTAGAGGTAAATTCAATAAAGCTTTAATTTATTTTTCTCAAATTCAAACCCAATTAAAAGGATCTGAATTAGCCCAGGAAGCACGTTTTAAAGTAGCCCAAACAAGCTATTATAAAGGAGATTTTACTTGGGCAAAAGTACAAGCCAAAGTTTTAAAAAGTTCTACTACACAATTAATTGCTAATGATGCTGTAGATTTATTTCTAAAAATTACAGATAATGAACCTGTAGATTCCATTCCATCAGGACTAAAAGAGTTTGCTAGAGCCGAATTATTATTTTATCAAAATAAAACCGAAGAAGCTTTACAACAATTAGAAATATTATTAAACCCTAAAAAACAAGCTAAAGCTGATTTTTTTAATGGTGCAAAACCAGGAGAAGTAATTTATGATGATGTTTTGTATTTGCAAGCAAAATTGTTCATAAAACAAGATAAATTTTTAGAAGCAATTGCAAGCTTAGAAAAAATTATAGCAGCAGACAATCAGGGCTTTCTAACAGACGATATCTATTATATGATGGCTGAAACCTATAATAATCATCTTAAAAATACTGAAAAAGCACAAGAGTATTATCAGAAAATAATTTTTGAATATTCATCAAGCATTTATTTAGTTGATGCTCGCAAAAAATACCGAAAATTAAGAGGAGATAAAGTTCAGTAATTTAACTCAGCTTTGTAAAAAATAATAATCATATAAAAATGTATATATACAACGTAACTATAAATGTAGACGAAATAATTCATGCAGAATGGCTTATTTGGATGGAAACTCATATTTTAGACGTACTAAATACAGGTAAATTTATCTCGGCAAAATTTACAGAAGTTTTGGTTGAAGAAGATATGGGAGGCAAAACCTATTCCGTACAATACACTGCAAATAAAAAGGAAGATATCAATTTATATCAGAAAGAAGATGCAAGTAATTTGCAAGCTGAAGGTTTAAAAAGATTTGGTGATAAAATGCTTGCTTTTAGAACAGAATTAAGATTAATCAAAGAGTTTTATCCAACCAACGTAAATAATTAATACAAACTATTTTCATCTAAATAAGAGTAAAACATGTCTGTAAAAGCAAAAAAACATTTAGGTCAGCATTTTTTAACGGATGAAAATATTGCAAAGAAAATAGCGGATTCTTTAACCGAAAACGGATACAATCACGTTTTAGAAATTGGACCAGGAATGGGAGTTTTAACAAAATACATTCTTCAAAAGAAACCAAAGGTTACTGTTTTTGAGCTAGATTCTGAATCTGTAATTTATTTAAAAGAGGTTTTCCCATTAGAACAAATTAATATCAATACCTCAAAAGAAAAGCTAACAATAATTGAAGGCGATTTTTTAAAGAAAAATATTTCTGATATTTTTCATGGAGAGCAAGTAGCCATTATTGGAAATTTTCCTTACAATATTTCAAGCCAAATTGTTTTTAAAGCAATAGAAAATAGAGAAATCGTACCAGAGTTTTCTGGGATGTTTCAAAAAGAAGTTGCCAAACGAATTGCAGAAAAAGAAGGTTCTAAAGTATACGGAATCTTGTCGGTTTTAACCCAAGCTTTTTTTGATGTTGAGTATTTATTTACCGTACCTCCATCAGTTTTTAATCCACCTCCAAAAGTAGATTCTGGAGTTATTAGACTTATTAGAAAAGAAAACTACACACTTCCTGTAGATGAAAAATTGTTTTTTAGAGTTGTAAAAACAGCTTTTAATCAACGTAGAAAAATGCTACGCTCTAGCTTAAAATCTTTCAAACTTTCGGATACTTTAAAAGAAGACCCTATATTTGCCAAAAGACCTGAACAATTATCGGTTTCAGCTTTCATTTCACTCACGCAAAAAATAGCTCAAAATGGCATTTGAAATCACCAGTCTATTTTTAGAAAACCTTTCAGCGCTAATCAATTCTAAGAATGATCTTGAAATTACAAAGTTGTTTAACGAGGTGCACTATGCAGATATTGCAGAGGTTTTAGATGAAGTTAGTTTTGATGAAGCTATTTATATTATTAAACTATTAGATAGCGAAAAAACATCTGAAATTCTAACAGAATTAGAGGATGATATCCGTGAAAAAATTCTTGAAAATTTATCAGCAAAAGAAATTGCAGAAGAGGTTGAAGAAATGGACTCTGATGATGCTGCAGATATTATTGGAGAACTTTCTGATGAACGCCAAACAAAAGTTATTAATGCTTTAGAAGATGATGAATTAGCTGCAGATATTAAAGAACTTCTTTCTTATGATGAGGAAACTGCAGGTGCCTTAATGGCTAAAGAACTTGTAAAAGTTTATGAAACTTGGACAGTGGCTGGTTGTATGCGCAGAATTAGAGGCCAAGCAAAAGATGTTACGAGAGTGCACTCTATTTATGTAGTTGATAAAGAAGATAAATTAGTAGGCCGTTTGTCTTTAAAAGATTTAATTATTGCAAAATCAGATCAAAAAATTGCAGAGATCTCTAAGTCTAAGGTTGATTATGTTAATGTAAATGAAGATGATGAAGAGATTGCAAAAATAATGGCAAAATATGATTTAGAAGCAATTCCTGTGGTAGATGATAACAATGTTTTAGTGGGTAGAATTACCATTGACGATATTGTAGATGTTTTAAAAGAAGAAGCTGAAAGAGATTACCAAATGGCTGCAGGTTTAACCCAAGATGTAGATTCTGATGATAGTATTTTACAGTTAACAAGAGCGCGTTTGCCTTGGTTATTCTTAGGTTTGGTTGGAGGAATTGGAGCCTTTTTAATAATGAGTATTTTTGAGCACTCTTTTAAAGAAAGTGCATTTGTACTCTTCTTATTTACGCCTTTAGTTGCAGCAATGGCAGGAAATGTTGGCGTACAATCCTCAGCAATTATTGTACAAGGTTTGGCAAATGATGACGTAAAAGGAAGCATTAATAAAAGATTAATTAAAGAAATGTTCTTGGCAGCATTAAACGGCATAATTCTAGCTTTATTTTTATTACTATTTGTATGGGTTTATGAAGGTCAAATTTTAACAGCCTTAGCAATTTCAGTTTCTTTAGTAGCCGTTATAATTGTAGCTGGCTTAATAGGAACTTTTGTTCCTTTATTTTTAAATAAAAGAGGTATTGATCCTGCAATTGCCACTGGTCCTTTTATTACAACTTCTAATGATATTTTTGGAATTTTAATTTACTTTTTGATTGCAAAAATGATTCTAGGAATTTAATTTTCTATATTAATCATGGAGTCAATTCATTTTCAATACTTTAAAACAGATATTTCTGAGGTACAACTTCCTAAAAAATTTACATTCCCTTTTTATTACGAACCACATTTGTTAGCAAAAATTGCTAGTAACGAAATTCAAGAATACTTAGAGAGTCAGAAAGATTTTAACCATGATTTTGGCTTGGAAGAAGGTCATTCAGACTCAGCTATTGGTAAAATGTTTGGAATTTTAGTAGTTAAAAATACTGAAAATAAATTAGGCTATTTAGCTGCTTTTTCAGGAAAATTAGATGATAAAAGTTTACCTAAAAAGTTTGTACCACCTGTTTTTAACATGAGAACTGAAGGAAGTTTTTATACTAAAGGTGAAGCTGAAATTGATGAAATTAATAGTGGTCTGAGCGCTATTATACACAATGATAATTATCGGGATTTAAAAGGTGAATTTCAACAAATAACGCTCGAAATTAATACCGATTTAGAAGTTCAGAGAAAAAAGATGAAAGTATCTAAAAAAAATCGAAAGCTTCAAAAGAAAAGTGCAGCGCTTACTTTTAATGAAATCGATTTTAAAAATCTTACAGAAAAACTAAAGCAAGAAAGTTATAATGAACAGTTTTTTTATAAAGAACTACAAGAATACTATCAAATTAAACTTAACAAAGTTGCTCAGAACTTGAAAATCTATAATGACAAAATTGATCTTTTAAAAAAGCAGCGTAAAGAAAAATCAAATTATTTACAGGAAACGTTATTTAGCAAATATGCCTTTTTAAATCAACAAAAAGAGTTGAAAAACTTATTGGATATTTTTAATAATCCTACTGTAAAACCTCCAGCTGGTTCAGGTGAATGTGCTGCTCCTAAATTATTACAATATGCTTTTGCAAATGATCTAAAACCCATAACTCTAGCTGAGTTTTGGTGGGGAATTTCACCTAAATCAGCCATAAGAAAGCATAAAAATTATTATCCTACTTGTCAAAGCAGATGCAAACCTATTTTAACACACATGTTAAAAGGTATTAAAATGGATGATAATCTGTTATTAGAAAATTTATCAGAAAAACAAGAATTAAAAATTATTTTTGAAGACGATACAATTGTCATAATCAACAAACCTGCTGAATTTTTATCTGTTCCTGGTAAAGAAATTAGAGATTCGGTTTACACTAGAATTAAAGCAAAATATCCCAAAGCTACTGGCCCGTTAATTGTGCATAGATTAGATATGTCTACTTCAGGTATTTTAGTTTTAACGAAAACCAAAGAAGCTAATAAAATCTTACAAAGTCAATTTATAAAAAGAACCGTTAAAAAGCGATATGTTGCCTTATTAGATGGAGAATTACATACAGAAAAAGGTAATATTCAATTGCCTTTGCGTGTTGATTTAGATGACAGACCCAAACAATTGGTAGATTTTACTTACGGTAAAAATGCTGAAACAAATTGGGAAATCATTCGTAAAGAAAATGGTAAAACCCGAGTTTATTTTTATCCTATTACAGGAAGAACACATCAATTAAGAGTTCATGCAGCTCATAAAGATGGTTTAAATACTCCTATTTTTGGTGATGATTTGTATGGAAAAAAAGAAAATCGTTTGCATTTACATGCAGAATTTATTGAATTTGTTCATCCATCAACAAATCAAAATATAAGTTTTAGAGTTGAAGCCGATTTTTAAAGATCTCTGCATTTTTATATGTAATTTTGCAATGATTTATGAGTATTATTTCTAAAGACATACAAAAGGCAATTTCGTTATTAGAAAACGAAGAATTGGTAGCTATACCAACAGAAACTGTATATGGTTTGGCTGGAAATATTTTTAGTGAAAAAGCCATAAAAAATATTTTTAGCACCAAAAAAAGACCTTTTTTTAATCCATTAATTGTTCATATTTCAACTGTTGATGATTTAGAAACTATTGTATCTGAGATCCCTAAAAAAGCTAAATTATTAGCCAAAACCTTTTGGCCAGGCTCCATGACTTTAGTATTAAAAAAAAGGAATAATATTCCTGATATTATTACTGCAGGTAAAGATACTGTAGCTGTTCGTGTGCCAAATCATGCAACAACTTTAGCTCTTTTAAAGCAGTTATCTTTTCCTTTGGCTGCACCAAGTGCAAATCCTTTTAACAATATTAGCCCTACAAAACCAGAACATGTTGCACACTATTTTAAAAATGATATAAAAATGGTTTTAGATGGTGGCGCTTGCAAGAACGGAATAGAATCTACAATTATTGGTTTTGAAAATGATGAACCTATTATATACAGATTGGGAGCTTTAGCTCTAGAAGAAATTGAAACTGTTATTGGTAAAGTGTTAGTAAAAAATAAAAAGGAAGAAAGACCTGATGCTCCAGGAATGTTAAAGAAACATTATTCTCCATTAACTACTACCATTTTAACTGATGATATTTTATCAGAGATTCAAAATAATTCTACTAAAAAAATTGGAGTTTTAACTTTAAATACTAGTTTTAAAAATGAAAAAATTACATCTGAGATTATCTTATCAGAAACTAACAATTTAAAAGAAGCAACTTCAAAATTGTATGATGCCTTACATCAATTAGATCATCAAAATTTAGATGTTATTCTAGTTGAAAAAATGCCTGATTTTGGATTAGGAAAATCTATGAACGATCGTTTGCAAAGAGCGGCTTTTGATAATTAGTTGTTTATTTTCTTCCTTAAAAAGGAAAAATAAGAAAGATTTGGAAATTGCTTTTTATCCAAATTCGTATCTAAAATATCAGGTAAAAAACCTACTTTCCCTGTAACTCCGCAGCTTTCTTTTCTAACTCTGCTTGAAATTCCTCCATAACTGGTTTCACCGTACTTTCTGGAATATCAGATACTTTAATATACATTAAACCATCAACTGCATTATTAAATTTAGGGTCTACATTAAAGGCTACCAAACGAGCATTTTGTTTCACATATTTTTTAATTAAAACAGGAATTCTTAATGCTCCAGGCTCAATTTCATCAATAATCTTATCAAACTTTTGTAAATCTGCTTTAGTGGCATCAAATACAAAATCTTTATCTCCATCTTTTAATTTTACTTTGTATTCCTTTTTTGGTTGAATATATTGTGCAATATAAGGATCGTAATAATGTGATTTCATAAACTCAATCATTAGCGACTTGGAAAATTCAGAAAACTGATTGCTAATAGAAACACCTCCCATTAAATATTTATGCTCTGGATAACGCAAAGTTACATGCACAATTCCTTTCCATAATAAAAATAAAGGCATTGGCTTTTGTTGATATTCTTTAATGATAAAAGCACGACCCATTTCTATGGTTTTAGACATCATTTGATGCAATTCTTGTTCAATTCTAAACAAAGTATGTACATAAAATCCGTGGATGCCGTATTTTTTGTAGATCTTACTACCTAAACCCATCCTATAAGCACCTGCTAAACAGTTTTCTTGCCTATCCCACAAGAACATATGATAATAATATTTGTCGTACTTATCTAAATCTATGGCTTTATTTGTGCCTTCACCAACATCTCTAAAAGTAATTTCTCTTAATCTACCAATCTCATGCAATACATTAGGAATCTGTTTTGCATTTGCAAAAAAAACTTCATAGTTTTTACTTTCTAGCAAACGCCCATTATTGTCTCTCAAAAAATCTACTTCTTTCTTAAAATAAGTCACGTTTTTTTGAGCAGTAATTTTCTTAGCTGGCTTTTTAATTTTTATTTTTTCAGTGGATATAATCTTCTTCTTTTTCGCAAAAGGATTTGCCAACATATAGGTTTTCTTTCTAATAAATTCACCAAAAGAAGAAATATCAGTGAACTCATTTTGATCTTTAACAGAAATCGGTTTTCCTATTCTAACTTTTATCACTTTACCTTCTTGAGAAATTACCTCTGACGGTAATTTTGCTGTTCTTAAGGTGTCTGAAATTTTAGATAATATATAAAATAAGCGACTATTTTTAGCATGAAAATAAATGGGAATTACAGGAACATTTGCCTTTTTTATAAAACGTACAGCACTTTCCTCCCAAGGTTTATCTACATTTAATTTACCATCTTTATAAGTTGAAACTTCTCCTGCAGGAAAAATACCTAAAGGTTTACCATCTCTAATATGTAATAATGCGTTTTTTATTCCCGCAACACTAGATTTTACATCTTTCCTATTTTCAAAAGGATTTACAGGCATTACGTATGGCTTTAATGGCTCAATTCTATGCAGTAAAAAGTTAGCAATAATTTTATAATCTGCTCTTTTTTCTAGCAATAGTTTCAATAATAAAACACCATCTACTCCTCCTAAAGGATGATTGGAAATTGTAATAAACGGACCGTCTTTAGGAATTCTTTTTAAATCTTCTTCAGGTATATCAAACTGAATATTGCAATCGTCTAAAACTCCATTTAAAAAATCTAAGTCTGATTTTTCTTTGTTTCTGTTATAAATTCTGTTGAGCACAGAAATGCGTAAAACTCTAATAAGTAACCAACCCACAAAAGTTCCAAGAAAGCCAAATTTTTCTAAACCAATTACTTGTGATATTTCTTTTGATGTTACTAATGCCATAAATTATAAATTCACCTAAAGACAAACATAGTAAAAAAAACGAAATCGGAGTTGATTTAGTTAAGATTCAAAACAATTTGTGAAGTTTCCTTGTTTACCTGTGTTAACAAAGCATTTCCTTTTTCCTTTATTGTTTTAATTGACGATTCATCGAAATGACGTACTGTGTATAAATCCACACCTTTTTGAACTTCAATCTTAAATTGTGTTTTTAATTCGTCATAAAAAGCATCAAACTTATTAAACTTATTATCAATACAAACGGAAAAACTAATGGCTGAATTTTGAATTAAGTTTACCTTTAGTTGGTAATCGTGTAATTTCTGAAAAATAAAACTGATATTATTTTCTACCATAAAAGAAAAATCTAAAGCAGAAATTGATACTAAAATCTGATTTTTCTTTACAATGTAACAAGGAATGTAAGGCACTAATCTTGAGCCCTTAGATACTTTAGTTCCTGTTTCTTTTGGGTTCATAAAAGAGCGCACTAATAATGGAATTTCTTTTCTTTCTAGAGGTTGCAATGTTTTTGGGTGAATTACAGAAGCTCCATAAAAAGCCATTTCAATTGCTTCTTCATAAGAAATTTGTTCTAACAAAGTGGTTTCAGAAAAAACTCTAGGATCTGCGTTTAAAACTCCAGGAACGTCTTTCCAAATAGTTACACTTTCTGCATCTAAACAATATGCAAAAATACCCGCTGTATAATCTGAACCTTCTCTACCCAAAGTTGTAGTATTCTCAGTATCATTGGCAGCAATAAAACCTTGAGTTATATTAATTTTAGTAGTATCTACTTTTTTAGTGATGAGTTCTTGGGTTAAATTCCAATCTACTTTAGCATCTCTGTAACTACTGTCGGTTTTCACGTAGTTTCTAACATCAAACCAAATATTTTCTTGACTAATTTTGTCTAAATAAGCACTCACTATTTTGGTTGATAATAATTCTCCAAAACATATGATTTGGTCATAAACATAATTGAACCTTCTTGAAGTATTTCTGGATAAAAACCAGCCTAATTCACCAAAAAGAATATCAATTTTTTTATAAATTTCATCGTTTTTATCAAACAAAGAATTCATAATATTTTTATGAAATTCTTCTATAAAAGTCAATTTTTCAGGTAAATCGTCAGATTTATTGTAGTAAGCGTCTATGACATCTTCAAATGCATTTGTCATTTTTCCCATTGCAGAAATAACAACTAATGTATCTTTTGCACCTTCATTTTTAATAATTGAAGCTACATTTTTAACACTTTCTGCATCTTTTACAGATGCTCCACCAAATTTAAAAATCTTCATTTTGTACTTATTTATTGATAACATAAATTCTTAATGCATCTTAAAATAAGAGTTATAAAGAATTCAATTTCTGTATCTTAAAACAGAATAAACTTCACCTTTTTTAAAGTGAATTTTATTATTTGGCAACTGTATAAATGCATCAGAATTTACCAAACTTGCCAAATCTCCAGAACCATTTCCTTTTACAGGATAAGCCACCAAATTGCCAGCTTCAGAAGCTAATTTTACTTGCAAAAAGTAAACCAAATTCGGTTTAAAAGAAACATCTTCTCCTAAAATTGCGGTAATTTCATTTTGATTACACTGCACTGATTTTTGATACCAGGGGTAAAAATACGCCAAACAATTAACAAAAGTAGAGATTGGGTTTCCTGGAAAAGCAAAAATAACAGCTTGTTCTTTAATGTTATTTTTTTCAATTTTATTGAAATTGTTGTCATTTTCTGTTTTAGTACCAAACCAAAATGGTTTACCAGGCCTTTGCGCAACTTTATGAAATAGCTTTTCTACACCTAATTCCTCCAAAACTTCTGGCAAAAAATCATATTTTCCTTTACTTACGGCTCCGCTAAATAAAAGTACATCATAGTCTTTTAAATAGGTTGAAATTTTTTGTTTTAAGATAGGTTTATCGTCTGTAATATGAGCAGTTTCAGCAGAAATGTTGAGTTTTTCTAACAAAGAAACTAAACTAAATACATTACTTCTTCTAATTTGATGTTCTAACGGAATCTCATCAACACCAACTAATTCATCTCCTGTAGAAACAATGATTACCTTAGGTTGTTTGGCAACTTTTACAATTGATTTTCCAACAGTAGCTATAACTCCAATTTCTGCTGCTGATATTTTTTTATTTAGATGAACTAAAACATCTCCAGCTTTTTTGTCCTTTCCTTTTTTATGAATATTCTGAAAGTCTATTATTTCATGAATCTGGATTTTTGCTACCCCATTTTCAATGATAACATCTTCATATCTTATCACTGCATTTGTGTGATTTGGCAATACAGCACCTGTCATTACCTCAATACAATTATTTGAGTTTTTTAAACTGATTTGCTTGCTTCCTGCAGCTTGTATTCCTTCAATCTTAAAAGAATTTTGACCTTCTTTAAATTTCTCTAAATCAATTGCGATACCATCCATAGAAACTCTATTGAAAGGCGGAAAATCTCTATCCGCAAGAATTTCTTCCTTTAAAATTCTACCCACAGATTTTATAAATGGAATTTCTTCAACTCCAAAATCTTGTGTTGCATTTAAAATGATATTTTTTGCTTCTTTTTCTGATATCATTAATAATATATAATTTTTAATTGTTTAAGATTTCCTATCCTCCAATAGTACTCATACTTTCAGAAACAGTTCCTTTTTTACGATTTGCTTCCGCTATAAATCCATTTTCTGGTTTATCTTTTACCAAACTTAAAAAAAGTTCTTTTAAATCTTCATTTGAAGCTCCGTTTCTTATAAAATCACGCAAATTAAAAACACCATCATCAAACAAACAGTTTTTAAAAGTTCCTGTTGATGTTATTCGAATTCGATTACAATCGTTACAAATAGTTCTTGTAAATGCAGGAATTATTCCAAATGTTCCTAAATGATTTTTTACTTTATAATTTCTAGATGTTGATGATTTTTCTGACTGAATTTCATCAACATGAAAAACAGTTTTTACTTCTTCCAAAATCTTATTTAATGTCCAGTTCTTTTCCATTTTACGCTGTCCTTTTCCATTAAACGGCATTTCTTCAATAAAGCGAACAACAACATTTTTATCTTTTGTTAATCTCACAAAATCAACAATTTCATCAGTATTAAAACCTGATTGTACAACTACATTAAGTTTAAGATTTAAACTACTTTTTTCTAGTAATTCAAATGTTTTATACACTTCAGGAAAAACATCTCTTCTCGTAATTTTTGCAAACTTATCTTGCTGCAAACTATCAATACTTAAATTAATATTTTTTACTTTTTTGAGCTTTTCAATTTTATTGATATGACGCGAAATTAAAGCACCATTTGTTGTTATATTAATAGTGTCTAATAAATCGTTGTAAGAGAGCATTTCTAAGAAACTCACAAAATCTTTTCTTACAAAAGGCTCTCCACCCGTTAAACGCACCTTGTTAACACCCAATTCTGTTAACACACGAATTAAGCGATACATTTCTTTAAAAGTGAGCAACTCTTTTCTTGGAACAATATCTATTCCATGAGCTGGCATACAATATTGGCAGCGCAAATTACAGCGGTCTGTAACTGCCAATCGCACATATTCTATTTGTCTACCAAAACTGTCTTTTAATTTACTCATCTAATTTGGAAGTTTCTTACTCAGTAATCCGTAAAGAAAAGTTCCCAATAACGCTCCAAAAAGAATAATTAAAGCGGGAAGCAATTTAAATCCCAAAATTATAAATACAGGAGCCGCACACGCACCTGAAATACCCCATCCTAAGCCAAATAAAGTTCCGCCAAAAATAGTTCTTATAAACCCTTTTTTCTTTGGTTTAGGTATAATTTTATTTCCTTTTATGTCCTTGATTACTTCTTTTTTAAAGAGTTGCATTATTATTGCTGATAATACAACTGCACCACCAATAACTCCAAACATGTGAAAGGATTGAAATTTAAACATTTCATAAAAACGATACCAAGAAATGGCTTGAACTTTACTTAAGACAATTGCGAAAAAAATTCCTAAAATTAAAAACTTGATGTTTTTCATAATTTAAAAGATTAAAGGGATTATAAACCAGGTGGCAATAATTCCACCAATAAAAAACCCAATTACAGCCAATAAAGAAGGAATTTGCAAACTACTTAAACCAGTAATTGCATGACCAGAGGTACAGCCTCCTGCATATCGAGTTCCAAAACCAATTAATAATCCTGAAATTAGCAGAATTAAGAATCCTTTTAAGGAAAGGGCAACTTTGTTACTGAATATTTCGTCAGGAAAATATTGGTTCCCAACATTTGAAAAACCTAATTCTGTAAGTTCTTTAACAGTTACTGGGTTCAGATCTATAGTTTGCTCAGGAATTAAATATTTGGCAGAAATTAAACCTCCAATAATTAAACCTATCACAAACATCAATGCAAAATCTCTATCTTTCCAGTCTTTTTTAAAATAATCTGATATTTTTCCAGCTCCAGCAACGGTACAAAGCGTTTCAAAATTTGTTGAAGCTCCAAAATTTTTACCAAAATAAAAATAAAGTAATAAAGAAAACGCTATTAATGGACCACCAATAAACCATGGCCAAGGTTGTAATATAAAATCCATGATTAAATTTTATTTTTTAAATAATTCATAATTAATGTTGTAGCTCCAAGATTATCTTGGATGTATCTTTTATTGATATTACCTGTTAAATTTCTAAAACTTTCATCTTCTTTTAATTTTAAAAAAGTATCTGAAAATTCTTGCTGATTTGAAATTGAAATACAGCCTCCAATTTTAACCAAATCTACAGCTTCTTTAAATTTATCGTATTTATTTCCTATCACTACAGGAATTCCAAAAGTTGCAGGTTCCAAAATATTATGTAACCCTGTTTTTAAACCTCCGCCAACATAAGCCACATCTGCAGCAGCATAAATTTTGGTTAAAATACCAATAGTATCAATAACAAAAACCTGATAACCTGCTAAATCTTTATCCGCCTTGGCTGAAAATAAAACTGTTTTTTTGTGAATAGTTTTTTGTAATTGTAAAATTGCATCACTTTTAATATTATGAGGTGCAATAATTACTTTCTCTTCTTTAGAAATGTGATTATTAATATAATTTACCAATAACTCTTCATCTTCTGCCCAAGTACTCCCTGCAACTATCGTGTATTTTTTGTTCTTAAATTTATCAATAAAATCAATAAAATTGTCTTGCTCTAATACTTTAGAAACTCTATCAAAACGTGTATCTCCTGCAATTGTTACATTATGTAAATTTATAGAGTTTAATAAGGTTTTTGACTTTTCATCTTGCACAAAAAAGTAATCAAAAGCATTTAACGATTTCCTCATGAAACCACCATATTTTTTGAAGAAGAGTTGTTTTTCTCTTAAAATTCCAGAAACTAAAATAGTCTTAACTTCTTTTTTACACAACTCATTTAATAAATTTGGCCAAAACTCATATTTAATAAAAATTGCAATTGTAGGATTAATTATTTCAATAAACTTTTTAGCATTAGATTTAGAATCTAAAGGCAAATAACAAACCACGTCTGCTAATTTGTAATTTTTTCTAATTTCATATCCAGATGGAGAGAAAAAAGTCACTAAAATTTTATGTGTTCTATAAGTTTTTTTTATTTTTTCTATAACAGGAATTGCTTGTTCAAATTCACCCAGAGAAGCTGCGTGAAACCAAATTGTTTTCTCTCCTTGAAGAGGAGCTATTTCTAAAAATGTTTCCTTTCTACCTTCTACAAAAAGATTTATTTTCTTATTAAAAAAAGCTAAAAATAATAATATATATTTAGTTTTAAAAATAATTATATCATACAAAAAACTCATGCATACAAAAATACAAAATAGAAGTTTCATAAAACTAAAAAAAAGAGCTATTCACAAATGAATAGCTCTATATTTAAAGTGTTTAGATTATAATATCCCCCAACATTATTTTTCTTAAATACTTACCCTAAATCTAAGATAAAATATCTAATTAATAAAATAAATGTTCTAAAACGTCTTTATTTTGTTCCAAAATAATATTTATTGGGATTCTTCTAATTTTTTGTATAAATTTTCTTTGTATTTAAGTCCTATAGGAATTGTAATATCAGATACTTGTAGATGATTCTGACTAATTTCTGTAATATGGTTTACATTAACAATGTAGCCTCTTTGAACTCGAATGAAATCACTATTTAGTTTTTCTTTTATCTCATTTAAGCTAATTCTAGTAATAATATTATTTTGATTTTGAAGGTGAATTTCAATATAAATATGTGCACTTTTAATAAAAGTGATTTCATTAAAAAATACTTTTTTTAAAATATTTCCATCTTTTACAAAAAATGAGTTCTTAGTTTTTCCCTGAATAACAGAATTTCTGTTTTTTGAAAAATTATGAATTGCTATTTCTATAGAAGTATATAGTTCATTTTTAGAAAATGGCTTAATTAAATAGGCCTGCGGTGCTACTTTTTTAACATTATTAACAACAGAAACATCTGCGTTGGCTGTTAAAAAGATAAATGGAAAATTGTAGAACTGATTGATTTTTTTTGCTAAATCTATACCCGTTTTTGCGCCTGCCAAATGAATATCTAATATGGCTATATCTGGTTTTTCTTTTTCAATACTTTCAATAGCTTCTGAAAAATTTAATACCGGTTCAAATACTTCGTAACCTAAACTTTGCAGTGTTCTGCAAACATTATCTGCAATTATAATTTCATCTTCAACTACTAAAACTTTTAATTTCTTCATTTTTAAACCGTCTGCTTTCTTGTATGAGTGTCTTTGAATAAAATTTTGAATTGTAATCCAGATATATTCATCAATTCTAGTTCTCCTTGTAATTGCTTTACCAACCTTTGCACCAATTTTAGACCAGAACTTTTTAAACGATCAATATTAAAATCTTTATCTAATCCTTGTCCATTATCTTTAACTATCAATTCAAAATTATTGTTGATGTTTTTCTTCAAAGATATCATAAGTATATTCCCTGCTTCATTTTTAAACGCATATTTAAATGTATTCGTAATTAACTCATTTAAAATTAAAGCTAAAGGAATTGCTGTATCAACATCAAAATAAATTTCGTTTACCGCTACTTTTAAGTCAAGATTGTCATCATATTTATATAAAAACCTAAGTTCTTTGACTAATAAATTGATAAATTCATCAAATTGAATAAGTCCAGACTCATTTCCATATAATTTTTGGTTGATTAAAGACATGGACTTTATTCTACTTTTACCCCTATCTAAAATTTCAATTATTTTAGCATCTTTTATTTCATCAGTTCCTAAATCCAATAAACTAGTAATCAATTGAAAATTATTCTTAACTCTATGATGCATTTCTTTAATAATAAGTTCTTTTTCTTCCAAAGATTTCTTTACTATTTTATTTTTTTGAGCTATTTCAATCGACTGTTTTCTTATTTTTCTTAAAACTACAAATGACACCACTAGTAAAAATAAACATAGCAAAGTAATTATGAAATACAACCTAGTTTCTTCCTTTTCTAATATAATTTCTTTTTCTTTAGCTTTAACTATCTCCTCTGCCTTAAAGGTTTTATAATTTGCTAAAGATTCTGATAATTCTTCTGAATATATTTTTTTAGTTAAATTTAACGCCTGATGCTTATACTCTAAAGCTTCCAAATAATATTTGTGTTTAGCTAAAGCAAATGAAGATCTATTTATTAAGTCCAAAAAGTCATTAGAATTTAAATTTTTTCCTAGATCTTTAAATTTTTCAACAAGTTCTAGTACATTTCCGACCTTAAATTTTTCTAAAACTTTTGATTTTAAAAGAGAATTATCTTCTAATGTTGATATTAATTGCGCATATAAAGCATAAGAATACGTTCTATAATAAGATTTATAAAGTTGGTTTATTAACGTATTTACTTCTTTATCATATCCACCTTTAAAAATATATGCATTAATTAGATTTGTTATGGTTGGATAATAAAATGAACTTCTCTGAGGTAATTTTTTTTCTAATTCTAAACTCTTTTCACAGACCTCAATATATTCATTCAATTTTTTCTCATATACTAGAAAATCTGATCCGTAATATAAAAAAATAATCTGTAATTCTATATCATCTAAATCTTTTGCTATTTGTAAAGATCTACTTGCCAGTTCTTTTCCTTTTTGTAACTTTTTTTCAATAAGATACATCACAATAGGGTGCGTATTCAATTTAGTTTGCGCCCACAAGAAATTTTTGTCATCAACATTAAATTTAGACACATATTTTTCTAATTTATTTTGTTCTATTGAAGCTTTTGATAAAAATTCATCATCTCTTAGGTTTGTAATTAACAGCCATTTTATATTAAAAAAATCAATATTTATAGTTTTTGATTTTGGTTCAGTAATTTGACTATTTACAAACTCTGCAATTTTTTCATAATCTACATTTTCTCTTTTAGCTAGATTAGATATAAATTGATAATAGTCTGAATAAGATATTTTATTGGTGTTTGTAAGACGTAGCAAGAAACTTTTATCAGCACTATTTTCTAGTTTAGAGATATAAAAATTGGCAGAGTCTAATTTATTTAAAATTATATATTCCTCAGCTTTATGGTAATCATTATGTGACTGAGAAATAAGTTGTAGAGAAAAAAATAAAAATAAAAATTTTAGAGGGAATTTCATAGCGTATTAATTTTTCTAAATTTAACTAAACATTCTTAAATAACTAATTATTAAGCACAAAAAAACGTTCAAACAAATGCTTGAACGTTTTTTTATTTTATAAAACTTAAATGATTAAGCTTCGAACGGAGTTATAGAAACATAAGATTTGTTGTTTCTTTTCTTTTGAAATTCTACAATTCCATCTACTCTTGCGTGTAAAGTATGATCTTTACCCATGTAAACGTTTTCTCCTGGATTGTGAGTAGTACCTCTTTGACGAACAATAATATTACCTGCAATTGCAGCTTGTCCTCCAAATATTTTTACTCCTAGTCGTTTCGATTCTGATTCTCTACCATTCTTCGAACTACCTACTCCTTTTTTATGTGCCATGATACTATGGTTTAAAATTGAAATTCTTATTTAGTTAAAGCTTCTATTAATTCTGCTTTCTTTAAAGAAGTATATCCTGAGATACCTTGCTCTTTAGCCGCAGCTTTTAATTCTGCAACAGTCATAGAACTATAATCTGTTGTAGCTTCCTCTTTTACTTCAGCTTTAGGAGCAGCTTCTTTTTTAGGAGCAGCTTCTTTTTTTGCCGATTTTTTAGCACCAGTAGCAGCAATAGATTCAATCTGAATCTCACTTAAATACTGTCTGTGTCCATTTTTCTTTCTGTAACCTTTTCTTCTTTTCTTTTTAAAGACGATTACTTTATCACCTTTAAGGTGAGTTAAGATTTGAGCTGTTACTGAAGCTCCTTCTATAGCTGGGGCGCCAATAGATACTTTTCCATTATCATCAAGTAAAAGAACGTTATCAAAAGTTACTTTTGATCCTTCTTCTCCTTGTAAACGATGAACGTATACCTTTTGGTCTTTTGCTACTTTAAACTGCTGCCCTGCTATCTCTACGATTGCGTACATACTATTTGTTTTGCGTTTTAATACTAATTGTAAGCACCTTATTACTTAAAATGCGGGTGCAAATATACATTTTTTCTGCAATCATACAAGGCTGATTTTAGAAATAAATTAATCTAAATCCTTAAAATGCTGCAACATTTAACCTTTTATTATGATGGATTCTTTTTATTTTTGATCCTTCTTTGTGTGTTGCCCATTTTGTATCACAATAAAGAAAAAAACATCAAATATTTTGTCAGTTATTAATTAAATAAGAATCAATGAAAAAAAGTATTTTATCTATTGCCTCTGCCATACTACTTACTTTAGCCTCAAACGCACAAAAAGTAGAATTTGAAGAGTACGATTTAAGTAACGGAATGCACGTAATTTTACATCAAGATACTTCTGCTCCCGTAGTTGTAACATCTGTAATGTATCATGTTGGTGCAAAAGATGAGCAACCAGGAAGAACAGGAATGGCGCATTTCTTTGAGCATTTATTGTTTGAAGGAACAGAAAATATCGCAAAAGGAGAATGGTTTAAAATTGTATCCTCTAATGGTGGAAGAAATAATGCTAATACCTCTGACGATAGAACTTATTATTATGAAATTTTTCCATCAAACAAATTAGAATTGGGACTTTGGATGGAATCTGAACGATTATTGCACCCTATTATTAAACAAGGTGGTGTGGATACACAGAACGAGGTTGTAAAAGAGGAAAAAAGATTGCGAGTAGATAATCAACCATATTCTCGTTTTTTAGAATATGTTAAATTAAACATGTTTAAAAAACATCCTTACAAAGGAACCACAATTGGTAAGATGGCTGATTTAGATGCAGCAACTTTAGAAGAGTTTTTGGCGTTTAACAAAAAATTCTATGTGCCAAATAATGCAACTCTGGTAGTTGCTGGTGATATTGATTTTACGACAGCGAAGAAAATGATTGAAGATTATTTTGGCCCTATTCCTAGAGGAGCAGATGTTATCAAGGATTTTCCAAAAGAAGAACCAATTACGGAAGCAATGTCAGCTAAAGGATATGATCCAAATATTCAAATTCCTGCAATTATGGCGGCTTACAGAACTCCTTCCATGAAAACAAAAGATTCAAGAATTTTAGATATGATTTCTACATATTTAAGTACAGGAAGAAGTTCTGTGTTGTACAAGAAATTAGTGGATGATAAAAAAATGGCCTTACAAGCAGGTGCAATTAACTTAAGTCAAGAAGATTATGGAACTTATATTTTGTATGGTTTACCTCAAGGTGAAACTAAATTAGAAGATATTATTAAAGAAGTTGATGAAGAAATTGTAAAAATGCAAACAGAATTAATTTCAGAAAGAAATTTTCAAAAATTACAAAATCAGTTTGAAAACAATTTTGTGAACTCAAATTCTAGTGTAGAAGGTATTGCAAATTCTTTAGCACGTTACAATGTCTTATATGGAGATACCAATTTAATCAATTCAGAAATTGAAATTTTTAGGTCAATCACAAGAGAAGACATTAAAGCTGTTGCAAACAAATATTTGAATCCTAATCAGCGATTAATTTTAGAATATTTACCAGAAGAAAAATAACATATAATCAGTCTTTGACTGATATCTAATAACAATATATAAATTATGAAAACAAAAATTTTATCATTATTAGTAATTTTTCTTTTATCTATTGCTACAAATGCACAAATAGACAGAAGTAAAATGCCAAAACCAGGGCCAGATCCTGTTGTTAAATTAGGTACTCCAAAAACTTTTACACTAAAAAACGGTTTAAAAGTAATTATGGTTGTAAATAATAAATTACCAAGAGCGTCAGCTAATCTAACAATAGATAATAAACCTTATTTTAAAGGTGAAATTTCTGGAGTTTCTGGAATGATGGGGAGTTTACTTGGTCGTGGAACAAGTAACATTAGTAAAGATAATTTTAATGAAAAAATAGATTTTTTAGGTGCTAATGTATCTTTTTTTAGCACAGGAGCTTTTGCATCTTCTTTAAAAAAATATTTCCCAGAAATTTTAGGATTAATGGCAGATGGTGTTATGAATTCTAAATTTACACAAGAGGAATTTGACAAAGAAGTTCAAATTACTTTAGATGGAATAAAATCTGATGAAAAGAATGTTACTTCAGCAGCTAGAAGAGTAGAAAACGTTTTAACGTATGGTAAAAATCACCCTTTGGGGGAATTCACATCAAAAGAAAGTGTTGAAAAAATTACCTTACAAGATGTAAAAAATAATTATGCTACTTACTACAAACCTAACAATGCTTATTTAGTTATTGAAGGAGATATTAATCCTAAAAAAATTAAAAAACTTGTAAAATCTTTATTTTCTGATTGGAAAAAAGGAGAGATTCCTGTGTATAATATGCCAGAAACACAAAATGTGGCAACTACAGAAATTGACTTTGTTAATATGGATAATGCTGTACAATCTGAAATAACAGTAATTAACAATATAGATTTAACTTTAGGTGACAAAGATTATTATGCAGCATTAATAGCAAATAATATTCTTGGCGGCGGCGGAACAGCGCGTTTGTTTATGAATCTAAGAGAAGATAAAGGCTATACATACGGTTCTTATTCTAGATTAAGTCAAAGTAGATATGCAGGTACTTTTAGAGCTACTGCAAGTGTTAGAAATGTTGTTACCGATAGTTCTGTTGTAGAGATACAAAAAGAAATAAATAAAATAAGGTATAAAAAGGTAACTGCAGAAGAATTAGCAAATTCTAAAGAAGAATATATAGGTGGTTTTGTAATGGATGTACAAAAACCAAGAACTGTTGCTAATTTCGCATTGAATATTGCTCGTTATAATTTGCCAAAAGATTTTTATGAAAATTATATAAAAAATATAAAAGCTGTTACTTTAGACGATGTTCAAAACGCGGCAATAAAATATTTTGAAGCAGATAAAGCTAGAATTATTATAACGGGTAAAGGTATTGATGTTTTAAATAATCTTGAAAAAACAGACTATGTAATTAAATATTTTGATAAAGAAGGAAACCCAACTGAAAAGCCAGAAATGACTTTACCAATCCCAGAAGGTATAACTGCTGAAACTGTTATTGATAAATATGTTGATGCAATTGGTGGTAAAGAAAAAGTAGCGACTGTAACTTCTGTAATGATGACCTCTACTGCAAAAGTACAAGGTATAGAAGTCACTTCTGTAGATAAGATGGCTGCACCAAACAAAATGTCGAAAGTTATTTCTGGTATGGGCCAAGTTTTTCAAAAAGTAATTTTTGATGGGGAAAGTGGTTATCAAGAAGCTAGAGGGCAAAAAATGAACATGACTGCAGATCAAATAAAAGAGATAAAAGCTTCTTCTTTGCCTTTTGTAGATATGAATTACAAAACAGGGAAATTAGACCGAATAGAACCAATTGAAGGTGTTAATTATTATGTGATAAAAAGTGGAGAAACAGAGATTTTTTACGATACCAAAACTGGTTTAAAATATCAAGAAGTTAAAACCATGAAAGGACCAAATGGTGATGTTAGAATGCCTACTATCTTTGGCGACTATAAAGAAGTAAACGGAATTTTATTTCCTTATGCCATCGCACAAAAAATGGGGCCAATGGATTTAAACTTTGTAATAAAAGAAATTAAAATAAATGAAGGGGTTTCTGACACTGATTTTAAATAAAATTTCTAATCAATACATTTTAAAGAGCCAAGATTTAATTCTTGGCTTTTTTATTTTGATTTATTTACCAAATAGACCCCAGATAAAATAATTAACCCCCCTATAACTTGAACAAGCTGCAAAGATTCACCGTCTAAAAATCCCCAAAAAATTGCCACAATAGGAATTAAATAAGTAACCGAAGAAGAAAATATAGGTGTTGAAATCTGTACCAACTTATTATAAATAGTTTTTGCAATACCTGTGCCCACAACTGAAAGAATTATAATATAACCCAAAGAACTTGTACCAGTTTCATCCATTTTAAATTCAGTAAAGAAATCTGTACAAGCTAAAACAATAATTGCTGGTATTAATAACAAAACAAAATTTCCTGTTACAATGGCAAGCGCATCTAAATCTGACAAGTTTTTCTTTATCATATTTGCGTTCAACGCATATCCCATACTTGCTATAATAATTAATAAAGCAAACCAATAATTCTGATTTGGATTTACGGCTGCTCCTTTTAAAATCAAAACTAAAGTACCTCCTAAACCAATAAAAATTCCTAATAATTGTGATTTTTTAAATGTAAACCCAAACAATAATGCTCCAATAATTAAAGTATTAAAAGGCGTAAAAGAATTTAAAATAGAAACAATTGCACTGTCTATATTTTCAATAGCAAATGCAAATAAAAATCCTGGTATAAAGGTTCCTGCTATTGCAGTATAAACAATATAAAGCCAATGTTTTTTCTTTATTTTTTTAAGTGATTTAAAACCAACCATCAATAAAAATAGTGCCGAAAAAATCATTCGTAAAGCACCTAATTGAATAGGAGTTACCCCTAAAAGTGCTTTTTTCATCAAAATAAAAGAACTCCCCCAAACCAAAGAAAGTATAATTAAAAAAAGCCATTTTCTTTGTTGATTGTTCATAAAAATATTTTAACCAATACAAAAGTCTCACAATTATTTAGATACTATTAACTTTATTGATAAATTTGCACCATAACTAAATAACAATAAACAATGAAACTTAAAAATATAATATACAGTGTAGCAATTGCTTGTTTTGTTTTAGTTGGATGTAAATCTGAAGCAAAAAAAGAAGTAGTTAAAGAAAATGTAGCGTTAGCCATATCTGGAATGACTTGCGAAATTGGTTGTGCAAAAACAATTCAATCTAAATTATTAAAAAAGGAAGGGGTTTTACAGGCAAAAGTTATTTTTAATGATAGCATTGCAAATATAGAGTTTGATGCAAATACAACTTCTAAAAAAGACTTAATTGCTTTTGTTGACGGAATTGCCGGAGGGGATTTGTATAAAGCTTCTGAAAACGAAAAATAACTTTATTATAGATTTCAATAAAAAAGCAGGCTTATAGCCTGCTTTTTTATTTGATATTTTAAATTTTATCTAAAAACTATATCCTGTCCAAGCAAATACTGAATTATCAGCACCACCTGAAGTACCCACAGAAGTTGAAATAGTTGCTCCTCCTGAAGTTGTATTTTTATTATCAGTTACATCTAAACCGTTTGCAGAATTACCAACAGCTATAACAGAAGTGTTATCATTCGCATCAGTTTTACCATCTTTTAAATCAACAAAATCAGAATAAGTTGCTCCAGAACCTAATGCAATATATGCGTTTGTAATTGTTGCAGTTGCACCTCTTCTTACTTTTATTGCATCAGCCATATCAACAGTGTCACCATTATTTATAATGGTTAATCCATTTACAGTAAATACAGATTGATCAATATCGGTTGGTGTATTACCATCTAAATTTCCATCAGCTTCAATACCTCTTGGATCAGAAGTTACAGCAGTAAAATTAGCTTCTCTAACGCCATATAAGTTGGTACAAGTTCCTGTATAACCTTGCGTAAAATCGAACATATCATCTTTAGCATTTACCACTAAAATATTTGTTGCGTTTACAGAACCTCCAAAAAATTCGATTGCATCATCATCTCCGTTTAAAATAGCGATATTAGAAATTGTTGTACCAGAACCAACACCATTTAAAGTTAAGCCATTGTGTTCTGCTTCATCATCAATTCTTGCACCTGTATACTCAATTTTTACATAATTTAAAATTCCAGAATTATCAGTAGCATCATCACCACCAAAGAAAATAGAGTTTTTTACCTCTGTTGCAGCATTACTGCTTGCAGCAGCTTGTCTGCTTAAAGGCGCTTTACCATTCATAATAATTCCACCCCAATCACCCGCTTTAGGAAGAGAAGAGTTAGACGTAAATAAAATTGGTTTATCAGCTGTACCATCAGCAATAATTTTTCCTCCTTTTTCTACTAGAATATAAACATCTGTACCTCCAGCCAACGCATTAATTCTTGCTCCAGCTTCTATAGTTAGGGTTGCGCCATCTTTTACTAAAAGTGCTCCTGTTAAATTATGAGCAACACTAGCATCTAATATTAAATCTTCTGTTAAGTTACCCGCTAAATTTTGAGGCGTAACTGTACCTCCATTATTGCCTCCTGAGTTTTCATCATCATTATCTAATGAACAACTCGTAAAGATTAATACAGAAATCGATAAAATTGATAAAATTACTTTTTTCATTTTTTTAGTTTTTTAGTTTTTGTTTTTTTTTACCATTGCAAATTTGCAATGTTGTTGTTTTTTTTGTGTTTTTTTTTCTTTAAAGAATTGTTATTAAAAACAGTATATATTTAAAACTCGTAAGAGAACCCTAAACTTAAGTTAACACCCTTTTTATAATTACTTAACACTATATTGTTTGCACTTGTAGAACTATCTCTACTTAATTGAAAATCTGGGTTTATAATATTTGTTGCTTTTAATTTAAAGCTATATTTCTTTCCTATTCTTAATGAAGAAACTAAATCTAAAGTTGGAATTCCTTTTTCAATAATATTTTCAAAACCTCTTGTACCAATAGAATAAACTCTATCAGAAAAATAGTTAAACACTAAAGATGTTGTGAATTCGTTTTCTTGATATTTCTTCTTAAAAGTTACATCTGCATTCATTAAAAATGGGGTTGCTCCTTCTAATTGACTTGACGATTGTTGAAATTGAGCAATAGAATTTGAATCTAAATTAACTTTAGAGAATAAAACTGATGCATTTAAACCTGCATTTAAAGCAAATTCATTTTCTACGGCATCATCACTTTTCATAATATTTTTGCGGGCTTCAATTTCAAAACCTAAAATTGATGCATCATCTCCAACATTTAAATAGGTAAGTGTATTTCCTCCAGAAGGAATTTCACTTCTTGCAATTGGGTTTTGTATGTATTTGTAAAAACCAGTTAAAGAAACTAATTCGCTCGAAGAGAAGTAATATTCATATTTGGTATCAAAATTGTAGTTTTCAGACGGTTTTAAATCTGGATTACCTTGTGATGAAAAATTTACATCTTGGTATTTAAATGGGGCAGTTTCCTTAAATTGAGGAAATGTATAGGTTTGACTAGCCGCAATTCTAAAAATACTATTTTCATTAAAATTATATTTTAAATTGATACTTGGTAACACATAACTTCTGTCTATTTCTGATGGCCCATCTTCGCTACTTTTTGCAATATTGGTATCGTAAGTAACTCTTTGATTATTTCTTTCAAATTTTAATCCTCCAGAAAGAATTAAATTTTCATTAAACTGATATACCAAGTTGGTGAAAACTCCAGAAATTAATCTTTTACCTCTATATGTAAAAGGATCAAAAACACGTACGTTTCTACCTCTACCTGTTTCCATTACAAAAACATTGGTATCTATAGAATTTTGATTAAAAACAGCATCAGGATTGTCTATTTCTATTGGAAATCTTCCTTGAAAACCATGATTGAAAATAGTAGCTGCAAACAAACGCTCTGTATATCTATAATCTGCGCCAAAATCTATAATACTTTTATCGTCTTCATCATCTTTTAACTTATATGTTAGTTTTGCTTTAGCAGCATAATCATTTTCTTGTAATTTAGAGAAAAAACGTTCATTAGAACCTGCAGAACTAGGGTCAGGACTATAAAAATCATCTCTTAAAAGGTAATTATTTGTTCTTCTGTCTGGTTCATTACCTCTAATAAAGTTTAAAGAACCTTTTGCTTCTGCATTTAATCTCTCAGAAATTTTATACGTTCCCAAAAGCTGATTTACATATAACTCGTTATTATTGGTTTGTTGTCTTCTTTGAAAAGCTAAATCCACAACACCATTTACATCGTCTTGTGCATCATCTTTACCAAAATAGTCTCCAATAGATTGTTTATTGTTATGAATAAATAAATGATTGTAAGCAATGGTATAATCTTCTGTTTTAAATTTTATATTCCCCATTAATAATTGAGAAACATTAAAATTATATTTAGAAAAGTCTTGATCTTTAAAAGGGGCTACGCTACCATCTGTGGTATTTTGTTTAATGTTACCTTCTAGGTAATTATATTTTGCATCGTAGCTACCCACAACAAAAAAGCTTAAAGTATTTTCTTCTCCAACATCATATTTTCTTCCATATTTAAAAGAAAAACTTTTGTCTAATTGAAAATCTTGCGATTGTGGTTTAAATGAATTTGCAAAAGAATAAGTATTTAAGTCTGTTATGTTATGATTCAATTTTTGTGTTCCAAATCTATTTGTACCATCAATGGTCAAAAATTCCTTGCTAACCGTTTGTGTATTTAAGCCCACAGAGAGTCCTACGTTAGCTTCTCTTCTTTTAATCACTTCTTTAGAAACAATATCAATATTTGCACCACCAACATCGCCATTTAAATCTGATGTGAATACTTTATTAACCCCTATGTTTTTAATAACACTCGTATCAAAAAAGTCTAAGGAAATATTTTTATATTCTGGATCTTCTGAGGGTAAAGGCAAACCATTCATGGTAGTTGCGTTGTAACGATCTCCTAAACCTCTTACAATAACATTTTTTGCTCCTTTAGAAACTCCTGCTGTTTTTGCAACAGCACCTGCTGCGTCAGAAACTCCCTTTGTGGCTAATTCTTGCGCTCCAATAGTTGTTTTTATAGAAACCGCTTTCTTTGACTCCAAAATTAAAGCACTTGTACTTTCCTTACTTGTTGTTGACTTAACAACAACTTCATCTAAAGCAACGCCTTCTTCTGCAGACATTAACTGATTTATTGTAAGGGTTTCTCCTGCCTTAATTGTGAATGATTTTTCAACACTTTTATAACCTAAGAAACTAAATTCAACTGTGTGAGTACCAACAGGTACTTGAATACTGTATTTACCGTCAAAATCTGTAGTTGTACCAATTGTAGTACCTTTTATTAGTACGTTTGCAAATGGTAATGATTCATTGTTTGCTTCTTTATCTGTTAATAAACCTGTTAATTTACCTTTGTCTTGAGCATTCATAAACTGACAGAAAGCCAACAAAGTAATCAATAAAAAATTTTTCATTTTAAGTATTTTATTTACTAGTGCAAAAGTCTAGTTATTTTGTAAAGTCTATGTTAGTTTTAAATTATGCTTTAGTTAAAAACCTGTTAACTAAATGTTATCTAAACTCAATAGAAAAAATCCTTTATAAAAACCCTTAACTTGCTGTTTATATGAATTAAAATGATATTTTTACAATCTTATTTGGGTTAAAATTTCATAACATTAAGATAACATTATCATTATGTTGTGTTTTTAACTTTGTGCTTTTAAAATGAATACCAAAAAATGGGAGATCCTTATATTTTAATGCTTGTGGCTTTGGCTGTCTTAGCCATTGTTGATTTAGTTGTAGGTGTTAGTAATGATGCAGTTAACTTCTTAAATTCGGCTATTGGGTCTAAAGCTATTTCTGTTAGAAATATCATGATTATTGCAAGTGTTGGCGTGTTTTTTGGGGCAGTTACCTCTAGTGGAATGATGGAAGTTGCTCGTAAAGGAATCTTTAATCCTAGTATGTTTGTTTTTCAGGATGTTATGTACATCTTTATGGCTGTTATGATTACTGACATTTTATTGTTGGATGTTTTTAATTCACTTGGAATGCCAACCTCTACAACTGTTTCTATTGTTTTTGAACTATTAGGTTCGGCAGTTGTCATTGCATTGATAAAAATCACCCAAAATGATGCAGAGAGTTTTTCTGCCATTTGGAGTTACATCAACTACGATACTGCCTCTGATATTATACTAGGAATTTTACTCTCTGTAATTGTAGCTTTTACTGTGGGTGCAATTGTGCAATATTTTTCCAGACTTATCTATTCCTTCAACTTTGAAAATAGACCAGATTATATTAATTCTTTATTTGGTGGGTTTGCAATTACTTCTATCACTTATTTTATCATCATAAAGGGTCTAAAAGGCACTCAGTTTTATTCGAGTTTAAAGGGAATACTTGAAGGAAATACCTTTGAAATTATAGCTATTAGTTTTGTAGTTTGGACATTAATCTCCCACTTAATTCGCAAATTTTTTAAAGTTAATATTTTAGTTTTAATAATTGGAGTTGGTACATTTTCTTTGGCAATGGCTTTTGCTGGTAATGATTTAGTGAATTTTATAGGTGTGCCTATTGCTGCATTAAATTCTTATGAAGCCTGGAGTGTTTCTGGTATAAATCCAGAATTATTTTCTATGGGAAGTTTAGCAAAAAAAGTACCTTCTAATATTTGGCTCTTGTTATTGGCTGGAGCAATTATGGTAGTTACACTATGGACATCATCCAAAGCAAAATCTGTAATAGAAACTGGAATTAATTTATCCAGACAAGGGGAAGGTCATGAAAAATTTCAACCCAACAATGTTTCTCGAGTTGTTGTGCGTTTTTCTATGTTTTTAAATTCTGGTATCAACTATATAATACCTTCTAAAACAAAAAATTATATCAATTCTAAATTTGAAAAACCTGTAGTAAAATTACCAAAAGACAAGACTTTTGAAATGCCAGCCTTTGATTTGGTAAGGGCTTCTGTAAACCTAATAATGGCTAGTATTTTAATTTCTATTGCAACATCTATGAAGTTGCCTTTATCTACCACTTATGTTACTTTTATGGTAGCTATGGGTACTTCTTTGGCTGACAGAGCTTGGGGCCGTGAAAGTGCTGTATATAGAGTTGCTGGAGTATTGAATGTAATTGGAGGATGGTTTCTGACTGCAATTGTGGCTTTTATTGCTGCTGGAATTGTGGCTTATTTAATCAATTTACACATTTCTTTTATTCCAATTCTATTGATTTTAGTAGCTTTTTTAATCACTAAAAACTCTATTGCTCATAGAAAAAAATCACAAGAAGTAAAAAGAAAAACACACATAGAAAGATCTGAACTAATTACCATTAACGGTGTAATAGAAGAAAGTGCTGATCATATTTCTGGAGTGGCTAGCAGAATTAATAAGCTTTACACAAATGTTGTGAATGATTTGGCTAATCATGATTTAAACAAACTACGTAAAACTGATAAACACGTAGAAAAATTAAATAATGAAATTGATGATCTTAAAGATAATGTTTTCTATTTTATAAAATCTTTGGATGAAACATCTGTACAAGCCAGCAAGTTTTATATTATGGTTTTGGGTTATTTGCAAGACGCAGCTCAATCTATAAGCTATATCTCCAGAGCGAGTTTTAAACATGTAAATAACAATCACAAAAACTTAAAAAAGGGGCAATTAAAAGACTTGAAAGAAATAAATAATCAACTTTCTGACATACTGAATAATGTGAGTAGTATTTTTGAGACTAGAGGTTTTGATGACTTAAATCCACTTTTAATTGAGAAACGAAACTTATTAAATAATGTTTCATCTTCAGTAGAAAAACAAGTGGCAAGAATTAGAACTGATGAAACAAGTCCTAAAAATTCTACCTTATATTTCAGTGTTTTATTAGAAACTAAGGATTTGTTGAAAGCATTAATGAGTTTGTTAGAAACTTACCAAGAATTTCATTTGAGCACTAAAACAGTAAAATAAGTAGTATTTTACTTTAGTTAAACAAAAACCATAACTTAATTGTTATGGTTTTTTTATTAAAACCAAAAACCTAAATTAAAAAGCCAAAAGCTCTGATTATTATCTGGAGACCAACTGTATTTTATTTCAATTGGTCCTATGATACTATCATAACTATACCCCAAAGCATAACCGGATTTTGTGTCTTTAAAAATATCGATATCTTTAAAAACATTACCATCTAAACGCGCATAATTGGCAATAAAACTTGCATAATGCTTTTCTAAAAAAGCATATCTAAATAAGAATTCAGATTTTAAAAATGAACGGTCAGATAATTCTGCAAATTCATACCCATATAAAGAAATAAAAGTATTGATATAATTTTGGTTATAACCTCCCAAATAAAAATCAAATATGGTAGTTTCATCATTATTTATGGTAAATCCAGCTTCATTGGTGTTTTGAAAAGTAAGTTTATCCCAAAAAGTTACAGCAAAACCTAAAGTACCTTTAGTTTGTATAAAACTATTAAAATTATTATTTAAGTCTGTTGAATTTACATACCATTTGAAATTTAAATCTGCAAAATAGCCTTTAGTTACAAAATACTTTTTATCATAGGTATCTAGTTTTAAATAACCCAAAAGATTAAAATAATCGCTATTATCTATAATTATTCCTTCATTATTAATAGTTACAGTTTCTGTACTTGCCTTTATATGTTTATGCTCTGCACCAAGACCTAAAGCAAACCTTCTATCAAAAGTAGTTTGCACAAAAATTTGGTTGGATATATCTGTATATTTTAGATTAATTGTGTTGATATCTCTAAATTGAGATGCCACAGGATTAAATTTAGAGTTTGCTCTAAAGTGATTGTATCTAGATCTAAAACCATAACTTATATAAAATCCATTATCTACAAAATAGTTTAAATTATATCTTAGATTATCCCCTAAAATAATATCTAAAGAGAGTAAATCGTTATTTTTTAATAGATGTTTTTGGCTATAATTTACCAATACTCCAGACTTGTACAGTAAATCGTAATGTGCTCCTATACTTAAGGCTGCATTTTCTTTTGATTCCTTTAAAATAAAATTTAAATGATACGATTTGTCCTCTTGTTTTTTAAAGGTATACGCTATTTTTTCATAATTGTTAGTTGCTGACAATAGATTGATTTTTTGAGTAATTTCAGATCTAGAAATACTATCGCCTTCCTTTATATTCAATTTACCTAACACAAAACCTCTTGTATAATTCTTATTGCCGTTTAATTTTATCTTAGAAATAAATCTTTTATCTCTGTTCTTTAATTCAATTCTTTTTTTAGTTCTTTTTACTATCTGTTTTGCTGCAATTTCTTTAAAAATTTGACGGAATTCTTTCGCTTTATCATCACCTTTTTTCAAGATATCCTCTTTCTTATCAAAATCTACAACGTTAAATTCAAAAATATCTGGGTGTATGTAAACGTCTAACTTTTCTTTTTCGCCACTACTTCTATCATACATTTTATAATTAAGTATTTGGTTTAAAATGCTAATAGCCGAATTTAATTTTTCCCTGTCAAACAACTTACCCTCAACATCTACACCAATTAAAATGTCAATCCCTTTCGATTTCATTATGGTTACAGGGAAATTATTAACAATTCCACCATCAACCAACATTTTACCATTTAAAGTTACCGGATTTAGTAATGTGGGAAAGGAACCACTCGCTCTTAAAGCCATAGGTAAAGAACCTTTTTCTAATAAAATCTCATCTCCATTTTCCACATCTGTAGCAATACAGAAAAATGGAATAGGCAATTTTGAAAAATCATCAATATTTTCTGCAGTATCCAGCAACTCGTAAAGTAAGTTTAAAACACTTTGCCCTTTAGAAATACCTTTAGGCAAACCTATTACACCATTTTTTACAGGTAATGTTAACTTGGTAGCCTCACCAAATTCTTTTTCAAAAAAAGGAGCTGTGCTTCTAGGTAATTTATCTCTTAAAATATTTACAAAATCAGTTTTTTTAGCAATATCTTCTATTTCTAAACCAGAAAAACCTACAGCATATAAACCACCAATAACAGCTCCCATGCTTGTACCAGCAATGTAATCTAATTGAATTCCAGCTTTATCAATTTCTTTTAAAACAGCAATATGTGCAAAACCCTTTGCACCTCCTCCACTTAATACTAAACCTACTTTTGGTTGTTTTTGTTGCGCCAATATTAAAAATGGAAAAACAATACATAAAAGAAAGAATTTAGTTTTCATCTTTTTTATTAGGCTGATAGAATTGATATACTTTTAAAGCTCTTGCGTTTCCAATTAACTCCTTTAAATCGTTAAAAGAAGCTTCTTTGACTCGTTTTGCTGATTTAAATTTACGTAATAAAGTTGTAATAGTCTGTTTCCCTATATCAGGAATTTGTTCTAATTCAGATTGTATAGCACTTTTACTTCGCTTATTTCTGTGAAATGTAATTCCAAATCTGTGGGCTTCATTTCTCAAATATTGTGTAATTTTAAGCGTCTCAGACTTTTTATCTAAATATAAAGGGATAGGATCGTCTGGATAATAAATCTCCTCCAAACGTTTGGCAATACCAATTATTGCAATTCTGCCTCGTAAGCCTAAAATATCTAAACTTTTTAATGCTGACGATAACTGTCCTTTTCCTCCATCAACAATAATTAGTTGAGGTAAAGGTGCTTCTTCTGCCAATAGGCGTTTGTATCTTCTAAAAACTACTTCTTCCATAGAGGCAAAATCATCTGGACCTTCTACAGTTTTTATATTGTAGTGTCTGTATTCTTTTTTACTAGGTTTTCCGTTTCTAAAAACCACACAAGCTGCAACAGGGTTTGTACCTTGTATGTTAGAATTATCAAAACATTCTATATGCCTTGGCTCTTCTGCTAAACGCAAATCTTTTTTCATTTGCGCCATAATTCTATTTACGTGCCTATCTGGATCTACAATTTTAATTTGCTTAAACTGTTCTTGCCTATAATATTTTGCATTTCTTTCAGAAAGTTCTACAATTCGTTTTTTGTCACCTAACTTTGGAATGGTAACTTTTAAGTTTTCACCAATATCAACAGAAAAAGGGACATAAATTTCTGGTGATTGAGAACTAAAACGCTGTCTGATTTCAATAATAAAAAGTTCTAACAACTCTTTATCTGTTTCTTCAAGTTTTTTCTTGATATCTGTTGTATGAGATTGAATAATTGACCCATTAGATATTTTCAAAAAATTTGCATATCCATGTGATTCATCAGAAATAATAGAAAAGACATCTACGTTATTAATCGACGGATTTACAACTGTACTTTTTGCTTGATAATTACTTAATCTTACTAATTTTTCTTTAATTTTTTGAGCCTTTTCAAACTCCATTTTTTCAGAAAAACTCATCATTAAAGCACTTAAGCTATCTAAACTTTCTTTAAAATTGCCTTTAATAATACTTTTAATTTCTTTAATTGCATTATTATAATGTGTTTCTGTTTCCAAAGATTCACAAGGTCCTAAACAATTGCCTAAATGATATTCCAAACAGACTTTGTACTTTCCTGTATTCACTTTTTCTGCACTCAAATCATATTTACAAGTTCTTATGGTATACAACTCCTTTATTAAATCTAGTAAAGTTCTTACTGTTTTTACAGAAGTATATGGGCCAAAATACTCAGAACCATCTTTTATAACTCTTCGTGTTAAAAAAATTCTTGGAAAACGTTCTTTTTTAATGCACAACCAAGGATAACTTTTATCATCTTTTAACAATACATTATAGCGTGGTTTGTATTTTTTTATAAGATTATTCTCCAATAAAAGTGCATCTGTTTCTGTATTTACAACAATATGCTTTATACGTACAATTTTCTTAACTAAAACTCGAGTTTTACCACTATTATGATTTTTAGTGAAGTAAGAAGTAACTCTTTTCTTTAAATTTTTTGCTTTACCCACGTAAATAATAGTATCCTGTTTATCAAAATATTGATAAACTCCTGGAGCAGTTGGTAATGTCTTTAATTGAAGTTCTAGAGAAGT
>ENA-OSET01000288-OSET01000288.1-sediment-metagenome-genome-assembly--contig:-NODE-288-length-57359-cov-6.667662_pt1 | contig 57359 bp, 50 predicted proteins | sample MGYA00237882_ERZ534229 | MGnify/ENA primary metagenome ERZ534229 (study PRJEB26408, sample SAMN06266212) | sediment metagenome | isolation source: Hudson Canyon methane seep mesocosm | place: USA:Hudson...
TCATCAAGTAAGTCTTTTTCATATAATGATTTGCCAACATTATGACCATTTGCAGCAATAAATGTATTCGCAATACCGCCACCAACAACAAGCTGGTCAACAATTTTTGCTAAAGAATCAAGCACAGTAAGTTTGGTTGAAACTTTTGAACCACCCACGATAGCTACTAAAGGTCGAGCAGGGTTATCAAGTGCTTTACCCAATGCTTCTAATTCACCAGACAATAAAGGCCCAGCACAAGCTATAGGTGCAAATTTTGCTACACCATGTGTACTCGCTTGCGCACGATGAGCGGTGCCGAAAGCGTCCATAACAAAAACATCACAAAGCGCGGCTAACTTTTTAGCTAATGCGTCATCATTTTTCTTTTCGCCAACATTAAAACGAATATTTTCAAAAATAACTAACGAACCGGCTTTCGTATCTACGCCGTCTAAGTAGTCTTTTGATAAATGAACAGGCGCATTAAGTGCCGCTGCTAAATAGTCAGCGACTGGCTTTAAAGAAAACTCTTCGTTGTACTCACCTTCCGTTGGACGACCTAAGTGAGACATGATCATCACTTTTGCACCGGCTTCTAAAGCAAGTTTAATAGTAGGCAAAGCGGCTCTTAATCGAGCATCAGAGGTTATTTTTCCGTCTTTAACAGGTACGTTGAGATCTTCACGGATCAAAACTCTTTGATTGGCTAGCGCCAAGTCGGTCATTTTAATTACTGACATTTGCTGTTTCCTATTCGATAAATTTAAAAATTACGTTTAATGATTTAGTTTGTTTTTTGTTCGTATAAGTTAAGTTGTATTCGCCATGGCTTTCGCTGTATCGATCATTCGATTTGCAAAACCCCATTCGTTATCACACCACACTAACATTTTTACTAATCGTTTATGGCTTACACGTGTTTGGTTACCATCAACAATACAAGAATGTGGGTCATGATTGAAATCAACTGAAACAAGAGGCTCTTCGGTATAGCCTAAAATTCCTTGTAAACCGTTATTTTGTGCTTTGATTATTACTTGGTTTATCGCGTTTATATCAACATCTGTTGATAACGTTAAGGTTAAATCCATCGCGGTTACATTGATGGTTGGCACTCTAACAGCAATCGCTTCAAAACGTCCGGCAAATTTTGGCAGTATTCTTTCAATACCCATAGCTAACTTAGTATCAACAGGAATTATAGATTGGCTTGCTGCTCTACTTCTGCGTAAATCAGGGTGATAAGCATCTATAACTTGTTGGTCATGCATGGAAGAATGAATAGTCGTGATGCTTCCGCTTTCGACACCGAACGCTTCATCAATCACTTTTATCACTGGTACAACGCAATTCGTTGTACATGAACCATTAGAGACTATTTTGTCTTTAGCACTCAGCTGCTGATGATTAATACCATAAATAATTGTAGCATCTACATCTTGTTCGCCAGGGTATGAATAGAGCACTTTGCTCGCACCTTGGTTTAGATGAATATTACCATCGCGTTGATTGGCAAATTTTCCAGTACAATCAAGAACAATATCTACGTTATGCGCTTTCCATGGTAAATCGATAAGTGACTTTTCATGGCTAAGTTTAATCACATCGCCAGCGATAACTAATTGGTCATCTATTAATTCAACTGAAAAAGGAAATCGGCCATGTGTCGTGTCGTATTTTAATAAATGTGCGATACCTTTTGGTTCGGCAACTTCATTAATGGCAACAAGTTTAAGTTGGCTATGATCTGCATTCTCGTATAAAGCACGAGCAACACTTCGGCCAATTCGGCCAAAACCATTGATAGCAATGTTTATAGACATATATTGAGATTTATCCGAGGTGACAACATCCTCAAACTACCTATTTTGCAGTTTGAGGAATTGTATAAAGTTCTACAGTTGGTTTACAGTTTTTACTACGTTTTCAACAGTGAAACCAAAATGTTCAAGTAAAACGTTACCTGGTGCAGATTCACCAAAAGTTGTCATACCAACAACTGCGCCACCAAAACCAACGTATTTATACCAAAAATCAGTATGAGCAGCTTCAATAGCAACACGTTTAATAACGGTTGATGGTAATACTGACTCTTTATATTCGCTTGATTGAACATCAAAAGTATTGGTTGAAGGCATAGAAACTACGCGGACTTTTTTACCTTGCTCTGTTAATGCTTTTGCTGAATTAAGCGCTAAAGAAACTTCAGAACCCGTCGCAATTAAAATCACGTCAGCCGTACCTTCACAGTCTTGTAATACGTAAGCACCTTTTGCAATATTTGCTACTTGATCATTATTACGCGCTACGGCAGGTAAACCTTGGCGAGAGAATATTAATGACGTTGGGCCAGTTTTACGTTCAATAGCCGATTTCCATGCAACAACAGATTCAGTTGCATCACACGGACGCCATGTATCCATATTCGGAGTTGTACGTAAATTCGTTAATTGTTCAACAGGTTGATGCGTTGGACCATCTTCACCTTGACCAATAGAGTCATGGGTATAAACAAAAACGTTTTGAATACCCATTAACGCTGACATACGAACCGCGTTACGTGCGTATTCCATAAACATCATGAACGTAGCGCCGTAGTTTATGAAACCACCGTGCAATGAAACACCGTTCATAATACCGCTCATACCAAATTCACGAACACCGTAATAGATGTAGTTACCAGCAGGGTCAGTTTCAATGCCTTTAGAGCCTGACCATAATGTTAAGTTAGAACCCGCTAAATCGGCAGAACCACCTAATAGCTCAGGTAAGATTGCGCCAAAAGCTTCAATAGTATTTTGCGAAGCTTTACGTGAAGCAATGCTTTCGCCTTTTTCTTGGCAAGCTTGTATTAATGCATTTGCTTTTTCTTCGAAATCGCTTGGCAAATGACCTTTAATAACACGACGCTCGTATTCAGCGGCAAGCTCTGGGTGAGCTTCTTGGTATGCAGAGAATTGCTCGTTCCAAGAAACTTGGCTTGATTGACCTCTTTCTTTTTGATCCCAATCAGCGTAAACATCAGCAGGAATTTCAAAAGGAGCATGCGGCCAGTTTAATGCTTTACGCGTTGCAGCAATTTCGTCATCACCTAATGGTGCGCCATGACAGTCATGTGTACCTTCTTTGTTAGGTGAACCAAAACCAATAATAGTTTTACAACAAATCATTGAAGGTTTGTCAGTAACTGATTTGGCTTCAACAATCGCGGCAGCGATAGCAGCTGAGTCATGTCCGTCAACACTAATTACATGCCATCCGTATGCTTCAAAACGAGCAGGTGTATCATCAGTAAACCAACCTTCCACGTTTCCATCAATTGAAATGCCGTTGTCATCCCAAAAAGCAATTAACTTGCCCAAACCTAAAGTACCAGCTAAAGAACATACTTCATGTGAAATACCTTCCATTAAACAACCATCACCTAAGAAACAATAAGTATTGTGATCTACGATGTTGTGGCCTTCACGGTTGAACTGTGCAGCAAGTGTTCTTTCAGCAATAGCCATACCAACAGCATTAGAAATACCTGAACCTAATGGGCCTGTTGTTGTTTCAACACCTGGCGTGTAACCATATTCAGGGTGACCAGGTGTCTTAGAATGCAATTGGCGGAAGTTTTTCAACTCTTCAATCGGTAATTCATAACCCGTTAAATGCAGTAAAGAATAAATAAGCATTGAACCATGACCATTTGACAAAACGAATCTATCGCGGTCAGCCCAGTTTGGATCTGTTGGATTATGCTTTAAAAAATCACGCCATAATACTTCGGCAATATCTGCCATGCCCATTGGGGCTCCAGGGTGTCCTGATTTCGCTTTTTGTACGGCATCCATACTTAAAGCTCTAATTGCATTGGCCAATTCTTGACGAGACGGCATATAAACTCCAAATCTTTATTATATTTATACTTAATCAAATTAAGTATATGAAGGTGAAAGTGGCGCTATTTTCGCCTAGACAGTACCTAAACTGCAAACGATATTATCCAAATAAGTGTTTTTTTTAGTATTAGTTAGATTAAACCGTTCAAAACCTCAGTAATGTTAATTAAATGTAAATGTAGGGAGGTTTTGATTTTAAAGTATAATTTTACTTTTATATTGTTGAATTATAGATATTAATCGTATAGATTGGTTGAGTTTTGTACAGATGTAAAAATAACAACAAAAACACCTGACACAGGAACATTTATGAACAGGTCATCTCCGAGAGGAATTAAGCTGACTACAGTAATTTTTGCGGTAATCGTATTAGCTGTTTCAGCAGCATTGAGTAATATCTCAATTGCAGGTGACAAGGACGTTACATTAGAACAATCAGTCAATGAGCATTAGTCTAATTGTTAAGATTCAAAAAAGCCTCGTATTTACGGGGCTTTTTTATTTTCAGAATTAATGGTCTTAATTGCGCATGATTAGCATGGTATGAATGTTTAATAAACCTGTTTAGAAATCCTAATTTCATAACAGACTAAGGGGATCTTCGTCATTTCAATATTTTTATTTAAAATCGATATTAGCAAAAATTGATTTGTTAATTTTATGGACGTCTATTTCAAGAAGAGAATATATTCAAATAGTTTGTATTATATTATGGAGGGGCAGTACAACTTCATCAGAGGGATTTATTACTGTGAAATAAAGTGTCATCGTTCGTAATCTTGGCGTCCCTGAGAGACGTCGTTTAGGCTTGCTAAGTTACTGTTAATTATTGGTTTGGTGTTTTGTTATTATTGGTAGTGTTACTTTGAGTGTTACTATAATCAAAAGTCATTAATAAAGCTATTTCCAAACATAGCCTTCATTTGAACATCTACCATAGGCCAATATTTCTTTTCTAACTCAGTTATCTTATTTCTTTTTTGTTCAAATTTTTTCCACCTCATCCATTTAGGCTTAGGCCAATAATAAATATTTTCAAACATATTGTTTACGTCAGGCCAGTCAAAACCCCATAGCTCTTTTCTTAGCTTTCTAATGCGCCTCATTAACCGCTCGTTTGGTCTTTCACTTTGGCTGGCGTAATGTAAGCCGATACATTGCCGACAACCATAGGCGTATTTAATAGCGTAAAGGCTTTGTCGCTGTTTTTGGCAGTATGGGCAAGTTATGTATAGTTTATTGCTGGCGCTTCGATTATCGTGCTTTAAGGTTATTTTGTGAGGTTTATCGTTTATGGTGAATGTCATCAAACGAACACCACATTCTAATGCTGTTAATTTAAATTTTTGATGTTCATTACTAAGAAATTCAGTATTAAGTGAGTAGTTACCTAATGGCACTGTTAATAGGTTTTTAAATGTATTGGCAGATATGCGGTGATACTCGCCAGTGTAAGCCCTTGTTTGTGTTCTACCGTAATGATGGCCTTTAGGCATTGTTGTTGACTCCGAAAAATTAAAGGGAATATATACTAATCTTCGCCTGATTCTCTTCTAGCTGTCATAACGCCAACTTGCTTAATGGGCGCACAAACAAAAGGCATTAATTTAGTTAAGAAGTTTAATCTTTGAATAGGGTCTTTAATTTCAGAAAGTGTTGCTGGTAAGTTGGTTAATTCGTTTTGAATGGCTTGGTTGATTAAATGCCTAATATCGCCAGCCATGTATTTACTGGTAGGTGTTTTGTTAGCTGTTGTCATGTTAAAAGCCTGACTGTAATAATATTATTACATTGTATCATTTTTATCTTGTACGAAAAACAGGCTTGAACTTCTACTTTTCTGAGGTGCTGGTTGGTCAAATCAACCTACGGCCATATTTTTACTATCCTCAATTTACAAGAGGGAAATGATGCTTTTACCGAAACCAATAAAGAGCTTAGTCATAATTGTATTTGATAGGTTTACTCTTTATAGAATAATTGATTATATAGTGTCGATTATCTTTACACTTTCATTGTAAATGCTTTGTATTAATATTTTATTTAACCTTATCTGGTTGAAAAATAGTAACTTATTGACTTTGGTATGATTTATGCTGTTAGTTGAACTACAATCACTTGAAATGCCTTTTCTATTATCAGGTATGTATTATTAAGGAAATTATAATGAATTTAAAAATGTTAAAAGCGGCTGTTGTTGGTTTGGTGTTATCTGTTAGTGGTTTTGCTAATGCTGGCTTGATATCAGCATCTGATACTTACAATGAATTCGGTTCTCTAAGCACATCTCAGAATGGTTTTACATGGCAGTTTTCTAACCTACCTCCTGCGGCGAGTGATTTAACTTTTCTTTTTTCATGGGAGCGGATGGATTTTTCAGCAGGGGAATATATGGACATATTTTTAGAAGGTACACTTCTAGGCCGTATAGGTGGAGGAACATCTACATCTTGTTTAGCGGCTAATGGCGGATCTTTCAATAGCGATTGTTTCGGCACTATTAATTTCGAAACCCCTTCATTAAATTATTTAGATGATGGAGTATTGAATTTGGTGGCAAATCAAACTGGGGTTAATAGTAGTGGCGGTGTACATACTGACTCACCATACGGGTTTGTTAGCGCACGTGTATCGTATAATGCGGTTCCTGAGCCTTCTACCCTTGCTATCTTCGCATTAGGTATTATGGGCTTAGCAGCTCGTAGATTCAAAAAACAGTAACTTAGTCTGTTTTATACTCTTACATTCAAGTAATGAGTAACAAATAAAGCACCATTGATTGGTGCTTTTTTATTGCCTGTCATTTACCTTTATTCGACTCGTTCCATAGTTTTTAACTTGATCTGGTTTATAGCCTTTCCCTCTAGCTTTAGCCAAGTAAGATATACGCCAGATAGCGTCCTGTATCGACTCGTAATCATCTCTTTTAACATTGTAATAGCAGTTATCAGGAAAGTATTCAGAGCCGTCTAATTGCCGCCATAGCTCTTTTACTTTATTGGTTACTTCATAAGGAAAGTTAACCTTGTGACCGTCTATCAATAACGCGTAGTGATAATGTTGCTTCTTGGCTGTTTCTAGTTCTCTACACCACATAAAGCCGATACGTTTAAAGCTGTATTTTCGTTTCAGCCATTTATGTAATCTGCGATTAAATGCCGTAATAATGCCGTTATTTTCAGTGTATCCATGAACTCTTAGATCAAACCGTATGATGTGAATTTTGCTATGGTGACTTAACATCGCATCAATCTGGTTAATCATTGCTTTTATGGAGTGCGCAATTAACCCACTTCCTTTCGAGTTTACCCACCAAGTATTGCCGTTTACTGTTATTGCCTTGTCTTTGGTTATATATGCCATTAGATAGTTTACTAACTAAGATAACGCTAAAGGATATTATTAATTACCTAGCTCAAAGTAAGTTGTTACTTACCTGTCTAAACCCCGTGGCTAAAGCTGGTTTATTACAATCACTATAAATATAGGGGTAACAAACCTATAAATAGCTGTTAATAACAACCAACACTTACAGGGTAATACTTAACAGGTTTGTAACTACTAACTATTGAAAAGCTGTTAACTTGGTTATACTCTAGTTGTTGGCTAGTGGTAGGTCGCTAAACTTATTCCACTAGCCAGTTTTAGATAAGCCGCTTTGAAATTAATCTTTCTTAGCGGTTTTGTTTTTTATACTAGAGTCATTTGCCGCTTCTCCGAACGATAAAACAGTTTCACGCCAAGCATCAGTTCTTTTAGCTAAAGCAATAGGCTCTCGAACACGCCCTAATTTAGCTTCTTTATACGACTGGTCAGTTAATTGTTTTCTTCGTTCTTTTCTTGCTTCATTATCAAGGTCAATATTCATAGAATAATGTCGATCATCAAGATCTATATAAACAACTCGATTGGCTTCCTTCCCCCTATGAATTAACCAATGATAATTACTGCCGTCTAAAGCCTGTATTTCAGTTCGAAAATCATCACCTAGTAACTCGACAAGTTCTTCTCGATAAATACGCTTCTTCTCAGCAAAGAGCGCAAGCAATTTAAACCCTTTGGTATTCATTAAAGGAAAGCATTTAGTGGATGCGACGAATACTTCATAGATATTTTTATATTTCATGTTGCCCCCTATGCCGCTTTGCGTTGTTTGATTAGATCAATAACAAGCAATTTGATTTGCTCAGGTGTTTGTTCTTCAATACGAGCTTGGATGATGGCTTCTACCTCATGCTTGATATAAGCAACGGCACGATCACCGATAGAGATAGGAGGGCAAAACAGGCCTGCTTTTTCGTCAAGTTGTAATGCGGACTTTGATCGTGCTGTTTGAGATAAAACATATGGTCTGCGGATTAGTTGAAAGTTTTTGTTAATAGTCATGTCAGTTCCTTATTGGTTAACTGACTACCTATTATTCACATATAAATGTAAATTAGTATCATTTTTTGAGCGACTAACTACTTTATCATGTCATGTACTACCCTGATTACTGGCATTTGAACTTAAGGCAACTATCTCCATCAAATTTTAATGATTATAATCCCAAGGATTTAAAGGTATTATTGTCATAAATTGCTCAATATAGTCTGAATCGTTATCAATCGGTCTAAATCACCTTCAACTGTTTGATATTTGACTCTTGGCTGTATTTGCCTGACTGAGCCTGTTCGATATGCTCCGACCACCAAGCCATCATTACTCGTCTACGCTCTAAATATTCAGCGTGATTATAAGCGCGTCTTACTTCGTTTTTGTCAACGTGGGCTAATGCCGATTCAATAACATCAGGATCAAAACCTTGTTCGTTTAAGGTGGTGCTGGCGAGTGACCGTAAACCATGCGCCACTAATTTGTTCTTATAACCAATACGCTTTAATGCCATGTTTGCTGACTCGCGGTTAGCATGGCCTTTAAGGTTTCTATCGGCAGGGAATATGTAGTCATTGTCAGCGCTAACGGGTTTTATACGTTCTAATATTGCTAGGGTTTGTGGTGTAAGTGGAACAACGTGTGGCTTGTTCATTTTCATTACATCGCCAGGAATTCGCCAGCATAAATTTTCAACATCAATATCAGCCCACTTTGCTGTAGCGGCTTCGTTTGAACGAACCATAGTATGAAGCTGCCATTCAATTAATAAGCGCGTTACTAGCCTTAATGTTGAATAGCTCAGGTCAGCCATTAGCTTTGGTAATTCTACAGGCTTTATTGTGGGGTAGTGTTGTTTCCTTGGGGCTTCAAAGGCTTTTAAAATGCCTGTTAGTGGGTTGGCGTCAATCAAGCCAACATTGGCAGAGTAGGTCATTATTTCATTAAGGCGTTGGCAAAGACGTTTAATAACAAAAAGGCTGCCCTTATTAGCGATTGGCTTCATCGCATCAATCACAATAACAGGCGTTAAAGCTGTAACAGGGTGATTGCCAAGCTTTGGGAAAATATGATTGTTAAGGGAGTTCCATGTGTCTTTAGCGGTATTTGTCGCAATGGTCTTTTTCTTTATTTCAAACCAATCAGTAGCCACTTTTATAAGCGTGTTACTTAGCTCTACTTTCTTATTTTCAGTAATTTTTTCTTTATGTGTTTTGGGATCAATATCTTTAGCAAGCAAATTTCTAGCGCTGGTACGTTTTTTTCTCGCATCAGCTAATGAAACATCAGGATATTTTCCAAAGCTAATATTTGCGCGTTTCTTCGTAAAAGGTCGGTAATAGTTAAATAGCCACAATTTAGAGCTATTTGGCTTAACGCGTATCATCAAGCCCTCACCATCGACAAGATTATATTCCTTGTCTTTAGGCTTAGCCTGTTTAACTTCTGTATTTGTTAAAGGAGTGGTTATTCTAGCCATAGTAACACTGAGTTTGATTGTATAGGGGTGGTGTTACTATCAGTGTTACAATAAAGTGTGATTTTTACAAGTTCTTATTAATCGTTAACAACCGTTAAGTTCGCTATAGGGCTTGTTATTAATGGGTTTGGTGGGTATTATTGACCGTTCGTAATTGTGATTTTGGCGTCCCTGAGAAGATTCGAACTTCCGACCTAGCGCTTAGGAGGCGCTTGCTCTATCCAGCTGAGCTACAGGGACATTAGAATGATACAAAACCGTTGCTAATTTATAGTAAAATTTGTGTTTGTTCTAGTATTATTTATTTTCAGTATTCATGAAAAATTATTAATTATAAATAACGGTTTATCATTCGCTTTGAATCGTTTTATACTGCTACTAAAATTCGTCAAATTATAATGAAAATGATAAATAAGAGGTTGAATTTGTTAAAAAATCGTTGCAAACAAGTTACCTTGAACTTTTGGTTCCTGTTTAGTTATTTATTCATATCTATGCAAGCATTGGCGGATGGCGAAACTATAAATCGTGATTTCCACTTTTTTATAGAACGTGTTGAAAAATTACAAAAGACAAATGTTACAGATGCACTGCTGTTACTTGATAAACATCAAATGAATATTGAAGCATTAAGTGCTGAAAATCAGGTGAAATACTATCAAGTTCTTTCAGAAATTTATATTGAAACTTCCCAATATAAATTAGGACGTGATATCGCATCTCAAGGGCTACGCATAACACAATCTTTAACTAGCCCTACCATCTTAATTTCAGAACTTTCCTACCTACGCGGATTTTCATTAGAAAGTTTAGGTGACAACCAAGGTGCCATTGAAAATTACCTTAATGGTTTAGAAGTTGCAGAATCTTTAAATGACAAAAAATATATAGCAGATGGTTTAATAAATTTAGGCGCTGTTTATTATATTACTGAGCAGTATGAAAAATCTATGGTCATGCTTAATAATGCGCTTACCATAGCCAATTCACTTGATAATGAAGAATTAAAAGGATCAGTGAACAGTGAACTAGGCATTTTATACGCATATATGTATCAACCTGAGAAGTCGGTAAAATTTTATCAAGCGTCTTATGAGCATTACAAAAAAGCAGGAATGGATCTTTATGCGTTAAATAGTCTGCAAAATATCGCTATTAACCATATGGAAGAAGGTCGTTATGAGCAAGCAATTCCATTACTCAAAGAAATAGTTCAAAGTTCTGCAAAACTCAGTAATAATGAAATAGTAGGTGGGTTATATTTAAGCATGTCAATTGCGTATGCCATGAAAAAAGAACCTGATACAGAAATCGCTTACCAATACCTTACTATGGCAGAACAATACATGGAGGGAGCACAAAAGCATAATGCTCCACTTTATTTCACGTTAGAAAAAGCATATGTCCTTGAAGCTATGGGCCGTTACGATGAAGCATTAGAAAGTTTAATTGTTGCAGAAGGTTTTTTAGCCAAAAATAATCAAACAAAAAATACTTTTTCTCATTATAATTTGATTTATTTACAATCAGAAATTTATTACAAAACAGAAAAGTATCAGCAAGCCTATGAAAAACAGTCACAATATTTAAAGCGTTTATTTAAAGATAAGCAAAATACCAATATGGAAAAAGTAGAAGAATTACGCTTAAGCTACGAAAGTCAGCAAGCTGATTTTAAAAATAAATTATTAGAGCAAGAACAATCAGTACAAATTATTCAGCTAAATAATATGACTTATCATGAAAGTAATTTACAGTTATTAATTGTATTTGTTTCATTGGTAATGTTAGCGCTTGCATGGCTTTTGCTGAAAATGGTTCAAGGACAAAAGCATTTATTAAGAGTTAGTCAAATTGATGACTTAACAGGTGTTATTAATCGACGTCACCTTGTAGAACTTGGTGAAAAAATGTTTGTTTCAACATATTTTAAACAGCAAGATTTTAGTGTGCTGATGATTGATGTGGATAACTTTAAAATGATCAATGACAATTTTGGTCATAAAGCCGGTGATAAGGTCTTAAAGAAAATTGCAGAGTTATCAAATCAAATTATGCAGAAAAATGATTATTTTGGACGCTTTGGTGGTGAAGAGTTCATCTGTTTATTACCAGCAACATCACCGAAAGATGCCTATGATGTTGCAGAACGTATACGATTATCTATTCAAGAAAAAATTAAGCTTAATAAAATTGCCGAACAAGTTACAGTCAGTATTGGTATTTCATCTTATAAAAGAGAAAATACAGATAGTTTTACACAATTAATTAAAGACGCAGATGATAAAATGTACGAAGCAAAGCGTTTAGGAAAAAATAAGGTATGCTTTTAATGAGAATCAGCAGTTTTTCTTATAAAAAATGGTGTGCTCTATTATGTGTATGCTTTGCTAGTCTGTCGTTTAATGCTATGGCGGAAGCTGTTGATGAGTTAACAGCTGAAGAAAATAGTAGTGAACAACTTTCAACAGATTCAGAAACTATTTTAAACAGTAAAGAAACCCTTCCCGTTAATGATCGTATTTTATCTTTATTATCCCTTGTACAAGATAAGTCTGTAAAGAATTCAGATAAAGATGAAAATGTACTTTTACAACTTGAAAAAATTAGCGCTACATTTAATGCCGCAGAGCAATATTTAATTTTCTTAATTCATGGTCTAATCGCGAATAACTTAGGTCAAAATGAACAGGCAATAACTTGGCTTGAAAAAACGTTAGAACTTAAAGATAAAATACCCGCTAAACAACTCCATTCTCCTGATTTTTCAATGGTCAATTTTATATTTGCTAAATCGTACGCTTCATTAGGTGATTTTAAACAAGCTTTTGAATATAAAAAAAAATATATCCAAGGCGGATATCGCTATTTTGATGAAACCAGAATTGAAAAAATCGAGGAACTCAATAAAATCTATGAAACAGATCATAAGATTAGACAAAATGAGTTATTAGCAAATCAAAATAAAATTAAACACTTAAAAATAATTGCTGCTGAAAATAAACAGTTTGTTCAACAGCGCAATATTATAATTTTAGTTATTACTGTCATTGTTTTTCTTATGCTGTTATTGAGGCAAGTGAAGGTAAGAAAAAAATTAAAATATTTAGCGAAAACAGATAGCCTGACTAATTTATATAATCGACGTACTTTATTTGAAAAAGGTGCTGAGGCCGTTGCACTCGCAAAGAGTCAAAATCAAAGCTTAAGTGTTATTCTTCTTGATGTAGATTTCTTTAAAAACATAAATGACAACTATGGTCACGGTGTTGGTGACGAAATAATAAAAATAATTGCCGAGTTAGGGAGTGAAACAATGCGCTCTAGAGATCTTTTTGCTCGATTAGGTGGTGAAGAGTTTGCTGGAATACTACCCGGAGTAGGTTGTGATGAAGCTAAAGCTATAGCCGAACGTTTGCGCGAAAAGGTAGCTAATAAAGATTTGTCTGAATTTAATATTAAACAAAAACTCACGGTAAGTATTGGTGTTGCTTGTTTAGACAAAGTTGATACAAGTTTTGATGATTTACTTAATGCCGCCGATATAGCCATGTATTATGCTAAAGCCCATGGTCGTAATCTAGTTTGTCAGTTTAATGACCAAACCAAAAACAATACCTAATAATTTAGACATATTGGTAAAGAAGTATTTTCCCGTCCCGTATAATCATATAAGCTAGAGACTAGCTATATAAAAATAATAATCAAAGTCATCCTTTAGGCAGCCGCTTCAGAGGGGGATAACTCAGGAATTAATTCATGTCAGACGCGCTTAATTTTAGCCTTGAAGGTATTGAACAGCGACCACTTCGACAATTTACCGAAGAGTCTTATTTAAACTACTCGATGTATGTGATCATGGACCGAGCTTTGCCGCATATTGGTGATGGCTTGAAACCGGTACAAAGACGTATTGTTTATGCCATGTCTGAATTAGGTTTGTCTGCCACCGCTAAATATAAAAAATCAGCACGTACCGTTGGCGATGTGTTAGGTAAATTCCATCCACATGGCGACTCTGCATGTTATGAAGCTATGGTGTTAATGGCACAGCCATTTTCATATCGATATCCATTAGTAGACGGTCAAGGAAATTGGGGTGCACCTGATGATCCTAAATCTTTCGCGGCTATGCGTTATACCGAATCACGCTTATCACGATTTAGTGAGGTTTTACTTGCAGAATTAGGTCAAGGAACAGTTGATTGGACGCCAAATTTTGATGGCACAATGAACGAACCTAAAACATTACCAGCACGTTTACCTCATATATTATTAAATGGTATTACAGGGATTGCCGTGGGAATGGCAACTGATATTCCGCCCCATAATGTACGAGAAGTTGCTAACGCTTGTGTTCATCTTATTGAAAAGCCTAAAGCGGATATTAGTGATTTACTTGAATACGTCAAAGGTCCTGATTACCCTACTGACGCTGAAATAATTACACCAAAAGCTGATATTGAAAAAATTTACCGTACAGGTAAAGGCAGTATAAAAATGCGCGCAATTTATGAAGTTGTGCAGGGCGATATTGTTATTACCTCTTTACCTCATCAAGCTTCTGGCGGAAAAATACTCGAACAGATTGCGGGACAAATGAACGCGAAAAAATTACCTATGGTTATTGATTTGCGTGACGAGTCTGATCATGAAAACCCAACGCGTTTGGTGGTTATACCTCGTTCTAATCGTGTTGATGTCGAACAGCTAATGAATCACTTATTTGCGAGTACTGATTTAGAAAAAAGTTACCGTGTTAACTTAAACATGATTGGTTTGAATAACAAACCTGCCGTGAAAGATTTAAGAGTCATATTATCTGAATGGTTAGAATATCGTCGTGAAACGGTACGTCGTCGCTTGCAATATCGTCTCGATAAAGTACTAGCACGTTTACATTTATTAGATGGCTTATTGATCGCCTACCTTAATATTGATGAAGTTATTGAAATAATACGTAACTTTGACAAACCCAAAGCAGAATTAATTTCTCGTTTTGATTTGTCAGAACGCCAAGCAGAATCAATATTAGAAATTAAACTTCGCCAACTTGCTAAACTCGAAGAAATAAAAATCAGAGCAGAGCAAGCCGAACTAAATGTGGAACGTGAATATCTCGAAAAAATATTAAATTCAACTGCGCGTATGAATACGCTAATGAAAAAAGAAATTCAAGAAGCAGCAGAAAAATATGGGGATGACCGCCGCTCTATTCTTATTGAACGTAGTGAAGCAAAAGCACTTTCTGAAAAAGATTTAGTACCGAGTGAAGCTGTTACAGTTGTTGTTTCTGATAAAGGTTGGGCACGATGTGCTAAAGGCCATGATATAGAACCCGAAGCGCTGAGTTATAAGTCTGGCGACAGTTATTTGTGTTCCTCAAAAGGGCGTAGTAATAATCCTGTGGTCTTTATTGATTCTACAGGGCGTGCTTATACAACGGATGCTCATACGTTACCTACAGCGAGAAGCCAAGGAGAGCCCTTAACTGGTCGTTTTAATTTATCTACGGGGGAAACTTTCGTTACAAGTTTAATGGCTCAAGATGAGAGTAAATACTTACTTAGTAGCGATGCAGGCTATGGCTTTGTAGGCCAATTTTCTGACATGATCAGTCGTAATAAAAACGGTAAGGCATTACTGAGTTTACCGGCGAACGCTAAAGTTAATACACCATTACCCATTGCTGACATTGAAAATATGTTGCTGCTGGCTATTACGTCGGAAGGTAGAATGCTCGTATTTCCTGTTAAAGACTTGCCCATACTAAGTAAGGGTAAAGGTAATAAAATTATTAATATTTCTTCTGCGAGAGCTAAAAGTCGAGAAGAGTTTGTTTCCATACTAAACGTTATTTCACCTGAGAGTTCAGTAACATTACATGCTGGTAAACGTAAATTAACGTTAAAACCTGGTGATGTTGAACACTATCGAGGTGATCGAGGTCGTCGTGGCAACAAATTACCAAGAGGCTTGCAGCGTGTCGACCGTGTCGAAGTGGAAATGATTGTTGAAGAAAGTATATCAGAAGACATTGTTACACCATCCTCAAACGATGAAGGTTAAAAAGTACTAATATTTAATCACTATTTACTTCATCATTGATTAGAAACTAAGGTAAAATAACACCATTGTTTTACCTTAGTTTATTATTACTATGCCGCAACCTTTTTCTTACAAAACGACATATCAGCTAGACAAAGCTCACTTTCAAGAATGTTATAGCGAATCAGCTATTATTCTTACTTCTTTTCATGCTTATAAAAAATCAATTGTTCTCATTATCGCTGGAATGTTATTAGTGTTGTTTACACAAATGAACCCTTATGCCGCATGGTTTGTATTTGCGATAGGTATTCTGGAAGCGGTCAGCACTTATTATCAAAAACCATGGTGGGTAATGCGTCAAATGCTCAGTAAAGCCGCCAAAGGTAATGTTGATTTGACGATTGATGAAGAAGGGATTGTCAGTAAATCTTATTATGCCACTTTAACTTTACTATGGTCAGAAGTGTTATTAATCGAAACGACTGAGTTGGGGTGGTTAATAAAACACGCTAAAGGTCGAAGCTATATTTCCAATAATAACTTATCAGAAGATGCGATATTATTCCTCACTGAAAAGCTTAATCACCAGCAAAAGAATTAACATTTAATGAGTTTTCTTCGTTTAACTAACCCTAAATTCATTATACCTTTTATTGTGATCTGGTTTGTCATGTTGTTACTTTCCCCGATAACGTTGGAGGGAGCAAATGAATTTGGGCTGTTCAGTTTTATTGGTGTACTTGGCGCTATTTTTGCCAACTCTACAGGGGCTGGTGGTGGCGTCGTATTCATTCCATTGTTTAATCAATTAAACTTTACCGAGCAACAATCGGTAGCGACTAGCTTCGCTATTCAATGTTTTGGTATGACCGCTGGTGCATTCACTTGGTGGTTTCATTATAAAAGAGAAAAAACACAATTACGTTTATGGCAAGGTTTCAAACGTATTATTAGTATTACCACGGTTAGCTCAATTGTCGGCATCTGGTTAGTTTATGGATATCATCTAACATCACCTAGTTCTTTACATCAAAATTTTAGTTGGTTCTCCCTCGTATTAGGGCTATTTATCATTGTTACCGTTTTTTTCTTAAAGCCACACAGAGAACGAAGCCAACTGTATATTTTTGATTGGTTTGCTTTAATGACTATAGGCATATTTGGAGGAGCTCTAACTGCTTGGTTATCAGTTGGAGTAGGAGAGTTATTGGCTATTTATTTAATTCTTCGGCGTTTTGATATTAGCATGGCGGTTGCAGCTGCCGTTATTGTTTCTGCTTTTACAGTGTGGGCAGCAATTTGGCAGCATACACTTATTCAATTTGAAGTTTATTGGCAAGTGGTTTTATTTGCTGGACCGGGTGCAGTACTTGGAGGCATTTTTGCTAAGACCTTAGTCACTCACCTTTCTGCTACGAAGTTGAAATTATTTTTCGCTTTTTGGCTTTTAATAATAGGGCTAGTCGGTATCAAGTAAGTACTCGCTAACTGTTCTTGTTTTCTTCAAAAACGGTCAAAAAATTTAATTTTTCAACATAATTTGGGGTAAGGATCCACAAAACCCCACAAATTCATCAACTTTGCTAAAACCCTTAATTTTATTGGTGTTTGAGCAGATCATTTAAACCAACATTTGCTTGACATGACTTTACTTTTCTCACTAAACTGTATCATTGTGGGGATTAGTGGGAATTAGTGGATCTTCAAAGATTACTAAAATAATAAAGTAGGTTTATGTTTAGAGGCACTAGCGCAATTACGCTTGACAGCAAAAATAGAATTACGGTACCTACCAAGTACCGCGATGAGCTATTTGCTGATTGCCAAGGAAAAATGGTTTGTACCGTAGATATTCAACATGCCTGCCTACTTCTCTACCCGCTTCCTGAATGGGAAGAAATTGAATTGAAATTGTGTAGTTTATCAAGCATGAACCCACAAGAACGATTGTTACAGCAAGTCTTGTTAGGAAATGCTTCTGATTGTGAGATTGATAAGAGTGGTCGCTTATTAATAAATGGTCCGTTGCGTCAACATGCGAACTTAGAAAAAAGTGTCATGTTAGTTGGACAATTGAAAAAATTTGAAATTTGGAGTGAAAGTGCTTGGCAAGCGCAAATGCAAAAAGGCATTAGCCAAATTCAGTCGGGCGAAATTGAACTGACTGAACGCTTGTTAGATTTATCACTTTAAATAGATAAGAAAAAACGACTAAAGATAGTTAATAAACCCAATACCAAATTGATCCCTTGGTATTATGTAAGTTGGTATTACCCAAAATGAAATTAGATACGTCACACATATCCGTATTGCTTGACGAAGCAGTTACGGGACTCGCTATTAACCCTGATGGCACTTACATCGACTGTACTTTTGGTCGAGGTGGTCATTCGGCCCTTATTCTTTCTCAACTCTCTGAAAATGGACGTCTTATCGCCATTGATCGAGATCCTACAGCCATTAAATCTGCTGAGAAATTTGCTGACGATGCTCGTTTTACTATTGAGCACGAAGGTTTTGCAGATTTAGAAAACATTGCAAAAAAGCACCAGTTACTTGAAAAAGTAGATGGCATTTTACTGGACCTAGGTGTGTCTTCTCCACAACTAGACGAAGCTGAACGTGGTTTTAGCTTTATGAATGATGGTCCACTCGATATGCGTATGGATACTTCGCGTGGTCAAACTGCTGCTGAATGGATTGCGGTTGCCGACGTGGAAGATATTACGTGGGTATTACGTACTTTTGGTGAAGAAAAGCACGCATGGCGAATTGCTAATGCAATTGTCGATACTCGTGACGAAACCCCCTACACCCGTACCGGGCAGTTAGCTAAAATTATTCAAACTACAGCGCCGCAACGTGAAATTAAAAAACACCCTGCGACACGTAGCTTCCAAGCCATTCGTATGTATATCAACAGTGAATTAGAGCAAATTGAAAAAGTACTTTCTTCGTCTTTATCAGTGCTTGCTGAAAATGGTCGTTTAGTGGTTATCAGCTTCCATTCACTTGAAGATCGCATGGTAAAACAATTCATGAAAAAGCATTCTCAAGGGAGAAAAGTCCCTCGAGGTTTGCCAATCAGTGAAGAAGAATTAAATAAAGGTAAAAAGTTAGAGCTTGTTGGCCGTCGATTAAAACCGACTGAAAGTGAAGTTGAAGAGAATAAACGTTCACGAAGTTCAGTGATGCGGGTTGCAATGAGATTAGCGCATTAATGCGGATTTTATAATTATGGCAAACTCGAAAATGTCGTTACCACTCGATATTTGGTACGACATTCAACGACACATATTCATATATTTGTTGTTAATAATGGTAGTGGTATCGGCATTTTCGGTGATTTATTTTACCCATTTGAATCGTCAAACTACGAGTGGTTTGGAAGTTTTATTAACAGAACGAGATGAACTAGATATTGAGTGGCGAAATCTAGTGTTAGAGCAAAACAGTTTAGCTGAGCACAGTACGATAGAGACCAAAGCTAAAAAATTATTACAAATGAAAAGACCGAATATAAATTCGGAAGTCATTATTAAACAACAATGAGTAAAGTAGTGAAGAAAAAATCAGATAAACAGCAAATTTCGGTGGCATGGCGTTTTTACGTTGTTGTTGGCGTAATTGTGTTTGTTTATGCTGGATTACTTGCTCGAAGTGCATACATTCAAATCATAGAACCTGACATGTTAAAAAGACAAGGGGATATGCGTTCATTACGAACTGCTGCTCATACTGTGCAGCGAGGCTCTATTGTTGATCGTAATGGTCTTGAACTCGCAATAAGCGTTCCCGTTGAAACTGTATGGGCAGATCCTAAAATTGTCATGGAGAATAATGCACTGGCTATGAAAGAACATTGGCAAGCACTTGCTGATGTTTTAGGACGTGATGTCAGTAAATTAACCTCTCGTATCGTCAAAAATCCAGGTAAGCGTTTTGTATATGTCGAGCGTAAAGTCTCACCTGCGATGGCAAAATATATTAAAGAGCTAAAAATCCCCGGTATTCACCTTCGCAAAGAGTCAAAGCGCTTTTATCCTTCAGGAGAAATTAGCGCCCATGTTGTCGGTTTCACGAATGTTGACGATAGTGGGATAGAGGGGATAGAAAGAGTTTATGATCAACTGCTTACTGGTACTGATGGTAACAAGAAATATCGAAAAGATGCAAAGGGCAGAAAAATTGAAATACTTTCTGAGCAAGAATCAACTCAACCGAAAGATATTGTTTTAAGTATCGATCAACGTATTCAAGCAATTGCTTATAAAGAATTAAAAGGTGCAGTAAAAGCATTTAAAGCGACTTCAGGTTCAGTTGTTGTTACTAATGTTCATACAGGCGAAGTACTGGCATTAGTTAATAGTCCGTCTTATAACCCTAATAATCGTCGAAATACTGCGATACATCGGTTTAGAAATCGTGCTATTACAGATTTTTATGAACCTGGTTCAACGTTAAAACCATTGACAACTTTGACTGCATTAGAGTTCGGTTCGGCAAAAGCTAACAGTATTATTGATACCAATCCTGGTTGGATGCGTTTAGGTGGTCGGCGAGTCAGCGATACTCCTAATCGCGGCAAGCTTAGTCTTACTGATATTTTAGTACACTCGTCAAATGTGGGTACGGCTAAATTAGCGCTTTCGGTACCAAAAGAATATTTGCTTGATAAGTTTTTTGATGCCGGCTTTGGTGAACAAACTGGAGTTGATTTGATTGGTGAAAGCACAGGTATTATGCATGACCGTCAACGTTGGTCAAAATTTGAATTATCAACATTGTCCTTTGGACATGGTGTTGCTGCGACACCTTTACAGCTAGCTAAATTTTATTCGACTTTAGCGAATGGCGGCATCAAAAAGCCCTTAACGATTATCAAAAAAGGCACACTGGATACTTTACCTTTAGAAGATGAACGGATTTTTTCAGAACAATCAAGTTATGAAGTTGTGGAGATGTTAGAAAGTGTTGTTAATGACCATACAGCAAATGCAAAAGTTGACGGATACCGTGTTGGTGGAAAAACAGGTACAGCAATAAAGGCCTTTGCGGGTGGTTATGGTAATGATTATGTTGGCTTATTTGCTGGCATGGCGCCAATTTCAAATCCTGAAATTGTTGTGGTTGTTGTTATTAATGAACCTGGTGGTGATTTATATCACGGTGGTGAAGTTGCAGCGCCCGTTTTTTCAAGAGTGATGAAAGGGGCTTTACGTGTTCTTAATATCGCACCCGATGCAAAACGTGTTGCTGATCAAAACGAATCTAAACCTGTTTTAAAAAATGAGCAGGAGAAAGCAGATGCCTAAGTTTTCTTACTCATTGAGTCTCGAAATATTATTTGATGTTTTTAGTACATTTGGTTTACCAAATGAATCTGTATTTGAGAAGTCATACATTCCCGCTATTTTGGGTGATTTAGTTAACGATACCCGTAAGATAAAAGAAGGCGATGTGTTTTGTGCTGTTATTGGCAGTCAGCAAAACGGTAATGATTATATTGCCCAAGCGGTTAAGTCAGGTTGTGCATTAATTATTTCAGAATGTAAAAGCGCTGACCAACATGGTAACGTGATTTATCTACCTACTGAAGATTCAACCAGAAAAGTTCCACAAATCGCTTTTTATCAATTAAATAATCAGTTGTTTTCGTTTGCTAAAGCTTATTATCAAAGTCCACAGCAAAATATGACAATGATTGGTATTACAGGCACGAACGGTAAAACCAGTACCAGCCAAATAATTTCAAAACTATTAGCAAGTTGTAAAGAAAGAACTGCAGTGATAGGCACTAATGGCGCAGGTCAAATTGATGCCCTACAACCATTAGAGAATACCACCCCTGCAGCTACACAGTTGCATCAGTTGATGGCAGAGTTTTGGTCAGATAACTGTAAAAATATCGCAATGGAAATATCGTCTCATGCGCTTGAACAAAGACGTGTGACAGCTGATTTACTCGATATCGCGGTATACACTAATTTGTCACGTGACCATCTTGATTACCATGAAACTATGGAAAAGTATGCGGCAGCCAAGTATAAAATATTTAGCCAAAAATCAGCACAAATAGCTGTCGTTAACGGTGATGATGCACAAGCGAAAAATTGGCTGGCTCAATGGTCTAATAAACAACCCGTTGTTGTTTATGGCCAATCGGCAATAATTTCTGAATATGCAGCTTACGCTCAAGCCAGTGATATTAAAACAGATGCAAGTGGTGCTAAATTCACGTTAAATACCCACCTTGGACAACAAAGGATTGAAAGCCCATTAATTGGCGATTTCAATATTGAAAATTTACTTGCTGCTATCGCCGTACTCATCAGTAAAAATATTTCATTAAGTGATATTGCATTAGCCGTTGAATCGCTAACACCTATTATTGGGCGCATGGAAACTTTTATTGCAAGCAATAAAGCGACCGCTATTGTTGATTACGCTCACACACCCGATGCTTTAGAAAGTGCATTACAGGCTTGTCGTCATCACTGTGTCGGTGAGTTATGGGTCGTGTTCGGTTGTGGCGGAGATAGAGATAAAGGTAAGCGACCACTTATGGCTAAAGCAGCAGAAAATTTCGCTGATCATTTAGTGTTTACTATTGATAATCCAAGAACAGAAAAAGCTGAAGATATTGTCGAAGACATGTTAAAAGGCTGCGTTAATCCAGAAAAAGTGATTGTTTTGCTTGACCGTGAATTAGCCATTATAGCCACGTTAGCAAAGGCTAAAGCTGATGACATGATCTTACTGGCTGGTAAAGGTCATGAAGATTACATCATTGTAGGCAATGAAAAAATTAATTATAACGAACGTGAATTTGTACAACAAATTTATCAGGGTTACCAACAAAAAAGCGAAACTCTCGGAGCAATCGTATGATCCCATTATGCTTAACTGAAATTGCTCAAGCCCTTGATGGCGAACTTGTTGGAAAAGATATCACGATTGATAGTATCAATACTGATAGTCGAGCATTGAAAAATGGAGAACTGTTTCTCGCATTGAAAGGCCCAAGCTTTGATGCTCACCGCTTTCTTAATCAAGTTGTGGATTTAGGCTGTGCCGCCGTTATTGTTGATCATCAATGCGAATTAAATATTCCACAAATTGTTGTAAAGGATACGCATAAAGCCCTTGGTGAAATAGGTGCTTATGTGAAGAAAAAGGTTGCACCTAAAACGGTTGCGATCACTGGAAGTAGCGGAAAAACAACCGTTAAAGAAATGGTAGCTGCTATTTTATCTCGCTTAGGCAATGTATTAGCTACAAAAGGAAACTTCAATAACGATATTGGTGTTCCTCTGACACTCTTACGACTTGAGCAACAGCATGAATTTGCTGTTGTTGAGTTAGGTGCCAATCATCTTGGTGAAATAGCCTATACAACAGCATTGGTTAAGCCAGATGTCGCCATTATCAATAATATTGCAGCAGCTCACCTAGAAGGGTTTGGTGATTTATGTGGTGTTGCTCGCGCTAAAGGTGAGATTTTTGAAGGATTAAATCAAAACGGTGTCGCTCTTTATAATCTAGATTGTAAATTAGCAAATAAATGGCAATGGCGATTAACTGATAAAACAGTGAGAAGGTTTTCATGCTTTCAAGAGGCCGATTGCTTTTCTAGTGATGTAGTGCTTGATGAAAATGGCTGTGCTAGTTTCAATCTAAATACTTATCAAGGTAAAACTTATATCGAATTAACAGTCCCTGGTAAGCACAATGTGTGTAATGCCGTTGCAGCAGCAACAATTGCCCTAGAGTTTGGTGCTGAACTTAATGATATCCGCTTAGGTTTACTAGATATGTCACCTGTGCAAGGGCGAATGAATTTACATCAATTAACAGATAAAATTAAACTGATTGATGATACTTATAATGCGAATGTTGAATCTATCAAAGCCGCGACAGATCTACTGTCAAGTTATTCAGGACAACGCATATTGATTCTTGGAGATATGGGTGAGTTAGGCTCCCAAGCTCGTAGTTATCATCAAGAAGTGGGTGAGTATGCAAAAGCATGTAACATCGATAACTTGTTAACTATAGGTGTGTTAAGTCAAAGTGCAGCAGATGCTTTTGATGGTAAACACTTTAGTGAAAGGTCGAAGTTAATGTATTGCCTCATTTCATTATTAGAAAATGAAAAACAAAATATATCAATCTTAGTTAAAGGTTCTCGTAGCGCCCATATGGAAAATGTAGTGAAAGATATTATGAGCTGGCTTGAAAATGAAGATAAACCTTCGCCAACTTTAGCAAATAAGTCATCGGAGAAAAGCTAATGCTAGTTTGGCTAAGTGAATATTTAACCCAGTATTATAGTTTTTTTAATGTATTTTCATATCTTACGTTCAGAGCGATTATCAGTACATTAACAGCGCTAGTTATATCTTTATATTTCGGACCTAAATTGATTCGATTCTTGCAAAATATGCAAGTTGGACAAGTAGTCAGAGACGATGGCCCAGAAAGCCATTTGGTAAAAACAGGTACACCAACGATGGGAGGCATTTTGATTTTAGCCGCCATCGTAGTCAGTGTTTTATTGTGGGCAGACTTAACCAACACTTATGTTTGTGTGGTGCTTTTTGTTATTACGAGTTTTGGAATAATTGGTTTTGTTGATGATTATCGTAAAGTTATTCGTAAAGATTCAAATGGGTTAATTGCTCGTTGGAAATACTTTTGGCAAACCGTTGTTGGTTTAGCTACTGCTTTATTTTTATATTACATTTCTCAAAGTCCAGAAGAAACGAGCTTGCTAATCCCTTTTGTAAAAGATGTGCTTCCACAGCTTGGAATCTTCTATGTTTTGATGACTTATTTTGTGATTGTCGGCACAAGTAACGCAGTGAACTTAACAGATGGATTAGATGGCCTCGCTATTGTTCCAACAATAATGGTTGCGGGTGCATTTGCTATTTTTGCTTATATGACAGGTCACGCAAACTTCTCTGAATATTTACATATACCTCATATCGCAATGGCAAGTGAACTCGTTATTGTCTGTACCGCTATTGTGGGTGCTGGATTAGGGTTTCTATGGTTTAACACGTATCCAGCTCAAGTATTTATGGGGGATGTTGGATCTTTATCTTTAGGCGCTGCGCTAGGTGTTATCGCGGTGCTTGTTAGACAAGAATTAGTATTATTTATCATGGGCGGCGTTTTCGTGATGGAAACGGTATCTGTTATTTTGCAGGTGGGTTCATATAAGTTACGTGGTCAACGGATTTTCCGTATGGCACCGATTCATCATCATTACGAATTGAAAGGCTGGCCAGAACCGAGAGTTATTGTACGGTTTTGGATCATCTCATTGGTGTTGGTTTTAATTGGCTTGGCGACATTAAAACTTCGTTAAAATAAGTTATTTAATCGTAAAGTCGTTAAAAAATAATTGAGATATAGAAGTAGGTATTAAAGTATAAAATGAAACAGAAAACGTCACAAACTCCGCTAGCATTAGCGCAGTTAACAGCCAAAAAAATTGTTGTCCTCGGTGCAGGGTTAACAGGCTTGTCGTGTGTGCGTTTCTTAAAAGAAAATGGTTTAACATGTTCAGTTAATGACAGTCGTGATAATGCGGTGAGTGTTGAAGTTTTTCAGCAAGAATTTCCAAAGGTAAGTTTAGTGCTAGGTGGTTGGGATACAGCCCTTATCGCCTCAGCAGATATTTTATTAGTCAGCCCAGGTATTGATACTTCAATTGCCATTATCGCAGATGCAGTAAATGAAAACTGTATCGTAGCGGGAGACGTTGAACTTTATTGCCAGAACAGCAATACGCCGATCCTCGCAGTGACTGGGTCAAATGGCAAATCAACCGTAGTTTCTTTATTAGCTTTTATCGGAAAAAAATTAGGAAAGAATGTTGAGTTAGGTGGAAATATTGGTGTACCTGTTCTTGAACAGATTCAAAAAACAATTGATTGCTTAGTCTTAGAACTTTCAAGCTTTCAGTTAGAAACATTGCATAGCATGAATGCAATTGGAGCTACCGTATTAAATATTAGCGATGACCATTTAGACCGTCACAAAACACTTGAAAACTATATTACGATTAAACAAAGCATCTATAACCAATGCCAAACAGCAGTGATTAATCGCGATGATGCGAATACTCATGTTGTAGATAAGAATCGAAATATTGTCTCTTTTGGAAAAGGTACTGCTGCAAAAGGCCACTTCGGACTTGAAGTCATTGAAGGGAAAATGCAATTAATGTTTGGATCTACTGCTCTGATCGCTGTGGACGAACTGCCTATTGCTGGTTTACATAATGCGCTAAATTGTTTGGCTGTATTGGCGTTAGGTTACAGCGCTAATTGGCCAATTAAAGAAATTTTGAAACATATTGTTAAGTTTGAAGGTTTGGCACATCGTTGTCAGCTGGTTTCAAAATATAAGAATGTGCAATGGATTAATGACTCTAAAGCAACGAATGTCGGTGCAACACTTGCGGCAATAGAAGGTTTAGCAGCAATTATGTCACCAGATAATAACTTGTATGTTATTGCTGGCGGTGACGGTAAAGGCGCAGACTTCATTCCTTTGCAATCAGTTATATCTAAGCATATTTCTCAAGTGTATACCTTAGGTAAAGATGGTGATGAAATTGCTTTATTAGCAAATAAAGCGAAAACAGCAAGTCGAAAAGTAAGTTCTATTGAAGAAGCGGTGAACGCACTTGATGATGTCGTTAAAGCAGGCGATATCGTTTTACTTTCACCCGCCTGTGCAAGCATTGATATGTTTAAGAACTTTGCTGAACGTGGCAATGTTTTCGTAAACGCAGTAAATGATCTTTCTGCAAATGATGAAGCACAAACATTGAGGGAGATGAGCTAATGACAACGTCAGTTCTATCAAGCCTCGACAACCTAAAATTACCTAAATGGTTATCAGCAGATCAAAACCAAAGTGCAGCCACCTTTGATCGTACCTACTTATTACTCGCTGTTAGTATGTACATGATTGGTCTTGTTATGGTGGCAAGTTCATCTATGCCTGTTGCTGAGCGTTTGTTTAATGACCCATTTCACTTTGTCGAACGCCATTTTATCTATATATGCTTAAGTATCGTGGTTGCTGTTATAACGATGAGTATACCAATGAGTCTTTGGCAAAAGCATAGTGGGCATTTATTACTGCTTGGTATTTTACTCTTAATAGTCGTTTTAGTTGTTGGACGAACAGTTAATGGTTCAACCCGCTGGATTGTAGTGGGGCCTATCACCATTCAAGCGGCAGAGCCTGCAAAATTATTCTTCTTTTGTTATTTATCCGCTTATTTAGTTCGTCGCCGCGAAGAAGTGATGGAAAACGTCAAAGGTTTTGCTAAGCCACTTGTTGTCTTTGGCGTACTTGGTGCGTTGCTTTTAATGCAGCCTGATTTGGGCACAATTATTGTGATGTTTGTTACCACTTTCGGTTTGTTATTTTTAGCGGGTGCAAAGATATGGCAATTTGCTTGTGTATCTGGCGTTGGCATTAGTTTATTATCCGCGCTCGCATATTTTTCTCCCTATCGATGGGCGCGTGTCACAGGGTTTTTAGATCCGTGGCAAGACCCTTTTGGTAGTGGTTATCAATTAACACAATCACTTATGGCTTATGGTCGTGGTGAAGTATTTGGCCAAGGTTTAGGCAATAGCATCCAAAAATTAGAATATTTACCCGAAGCGCACACCGATTTTGTTATGGCCGTTGTTGCAGAAGAATTTGGTTTTGTTGGTATAAGCGTGATCTTATTGTTGAGTATGTTCTTAGTCTTGAAAGCACTGCTTTTAGGGCGAGTCGCCTTGAGAAAAGAAAAATATTTTGAAGGCTTTTTTGCATACGCAATTGGTATTTGGATAAGTTTTCAAGCTGCAGTTAATGTAGGCGCAAGCGCTGGTATTGTACCAACTAAAGGCTTAACCATGCCGCTATTAAGTTATGGCGGAAGCTCAATGATAATCATGACAATGGCTGTGTTTATTTTAATGAGAATTGATCATGAAATTCGTTTGCAAAGCATTCAAGCCACAAGTAAGAAAAAATTGAAAAAAAGCAAAGTAAAGCAAAATGTCACAGCAAGTAAAACATCAAATAAACCTGAAACAGAACAACATAAGGAGGGCGAGCAATATGACTGGATTTGAAGAAAAAACGAGTAAGAAGTCACCCACTTTATTAGTGATGGCAGGTGGTACTGGTGGGCATATTTTTCCAGGTATAGCCGTGGCAGAAATGCTTCAAGCTAAAGGATGGATTATTCATTGGCTTGGCACTGAAAAACGCATGGAAGCAAAGATTGTTCCTGAACACGGCTTTGATATTTCATTTATTAATATTGCAGGTGTACGTAATAAAAGCTTGATAGAACGCATTAAGACACCTTTTAAATTGTTTCAGTCGGTAATTCAGTCAATCTCTATATTACGTAAGGTAAAACCTGATGTGGTTTTGGGAATGGGTGGTTATGCTAGTGCACCTGGCGGTTTTGCTGCTTGGTTAATGCGTATTCCTTTAGTACTGCATGAACAAAATGCAGTTGCAGGAATGACAAATAGATATTTAGCTAAGATAGCTACAATTATTTTAAGTGCATTTCCAAATGCATTTCCAAAAAATGTTGAATGTAAAGTCGTCGGAAATCCATTAAGAAAAGAGATAACTGATTTATCACCCGAAGTACCTGAGAGCCCAACGAGTAGTAAAAAAGTACTTGTCGTTGGCGGTAGTCTCGGTGCCAAAGTATTAAACGATACTGTGCCACAAGCATTGAAGCAAATACACTTACAAAATATTGATGTTTGGCATCAAACGGGTCGCGATAACCAGGCATCGGTTCTTGTAAACTATCAACAATTTGGTATGGCTGAAGACAAAGTAAAAGTTACTGAATTTATTGAAGACATGGCAGCTGCTTATCAATGGGCCGACGTTGTTATTTGTAGAGCGGGTGCATTAACGGTTTCTGAATTAGCGATGGCAGCAAAACCTGCTATTTTCGTGCCTTTACCCCATGCAGTTGATGACCACCAAACAAAAAATGCGATGTATTTAGTTTCCCGTGGTGCAGCAAAGTTATTACCACAAAAAGAATTTAACGGAACAACTTTAGCGCAAATGCTTAACAGCCTTTTTGTCTCAGACAGCGTCGTGCAATCTATGGTGAAAGCCGCACATGACGCTGCTCACGCTGATGCAACAAATCGTGTTGCTGATATTTGCGCGGGGTTAGTTCACTAATGAGTAAGATATTAACCAAAATGAAAAACAAAATTGCAAATAACACAGCCCCTATAAAAGTACCTGAAATGCGTCGCGTTAAGTGTATTCACTTTGTCGGTATCGGTGGTGCAGGCATGGGCGGGATAGCTGAAGTATTGTTAAATGAAGGTTATAAAATAACTGGATCTGATATTGGCGAAAATCAAGTCGTTACTCGTTTAACTGCTTTAGGCGCAGATATCACTATCGGACATGCAGAAGAAAATATTATTGGCGCAAGTGTGATTGTTGTTTCAACAGCCATTAATGCTGACAATCCAGAATTATTGAATGCTCAAAAATTACGTATTCCAGTAGTGCGCCGAGCAGAGATGTTAGCTGAGCTCATGCGTTTTCGACACGGTGTTGCTATCGCAGGAACACATGGAAAAACAACGACAACGAGTTTGATCTCAAGTATTTTTGCAGAAGGTAACTTAGATCCTACATTCATTATAGGTGGGTTATTAAACAGTGCTGGTACAAATGCTCGTTTAGGTACTAGCCGTTATTTAATTGCAGAAGCAGACGAAAGTGATGCCTCATTTTTACATTTACAGCCAATGGTTTCAGTGATCACAAATATAGATGAAGATCACATGGAAACTTACCAGGGTGATTTTGAAAAACTTAAAGATACCTATATTGAATTTTTGCACAACTTGCCATTTTACGGCTTAGCTGTTGTTTGTATTGATAACGCAGTAGTTCGAGAATTATTACCGCGCATGAGTCGTCAAGTGATCACTTATGGTTTTAGTGATGACGCTGATGTTCGAGCGATTAACTTTAAGCAAGATGGCGGTATAAGTCATTTTACCGTTCAACGTGAAGGTTTTGCTGATATTGATATGTCAGTCAATCTTCCTGGCGAACATAATGTATTAAATGCATTAGCGAGTATTGCTGTTGCGACCGATGAAGGTGTTGCTGACGAAGCTATTGTTAGTGCATTGGAAAAGTTTGCTGGAATTGGGAGACGATTCGAACAACTCGCTGACTTATCGACAGAAAAGGGTGAAATGGTCCTAATTGATGATTATGGACATCATCCGCGTGAAGTAAAAGCAACGATTAAAGCCATGCGAAATGGTTGGCCTGAAAAACGTTTGGTCATGGTTTTTCAACCGCATCGTTATTCTAGAACACGTGATTTATATGAGGACTTTGTAGAAGTACTTTCTGAGGTTGATTGTTTGTTTTTGCTTGATGTATACGCTGCAGGCGAAGCACCTATTAGCAGTGCTGACAGTAAAAGTTTAGCGCGTAGTATTCGTCAACGTGGTCAAATTGAACCGATATATGTAAGTGACCCAGAAAAATTAGCAGAATTATTAAACGCACAACTCCAAGATGGCGACATGGTGATCACTCAAGGTGCTGGAACCATTGGCGTAATTGCACGTAAGATCATACAAAGCCCGTTATTAACTGTTGAATCGAAAGGAGCTGAAAATGACGGCTCTTAACAATCAAAAACTAGCTGTTTTATATGGTGGAGACTCTGCTGAACGTGAAGTGTCGCTCAATTCAGGGAAAGCAGTGGCAGAAGGTTTGCGCCAAGCAGGATTTGAGGTTGAGTTAATTGACACAAAGGGTTTTTGTTTAACGGATTTAACAAAACGTAATATAGACCGCGTTTTTATCGCATTACATGGTAGAGGTGGCGAAGACGGTTGCGTGCAAGGTGCATTGCAGTATATGGGCATTCCATACACAGGTTCTGATGTTTTAGGCTCTGCATTATCTATGGATAAAATTCGTAGCAAGCAAGTTTTCCAAGCGCAAGGCTTACCAACGGCGCCATACGCTATTGTTGAGAAAAATGATTACAAAGAGGAGCAAGCAGTAAAGATACTTCATAATCTTGGCGAAATGGTCATGGTAAAGCCTGCAAATGAAGGTTCAAGTATTGGCATGGCAAAAGCTCAAACAGCTGATGAGTTACATCAAGCATTAACAGCTGCATTTGAATACGATAATGAAATTTTAGTTGAAGCATGGATCAATGGTCCAGAATATACGGTGGCAATATTAGGTAATGAAGCTTTACCTGCTATTCATATGGAAACGCCTCGTGAGTTCTATGACTATGAAGCAAAGTATCAATCAACCACAACGCAATATCACTGTCCTTCAGGTTTGAGTGATGGAGATGAAAGGGCGTTAAAAATATTAGCACTGAAAGCTTTTAAAGCAACAGGTGCGAAAGGTTGGGGACGTGTAGATGTTATGCGAAACAGTGAAAATCAATGGCAATTACTCGAAGTTAATACAGTGCCGGGCATGACTGAAACTTCACTCGTACCAAAATCAGCAAAAGTTCACGGTATAAGTTTTAGTGAGCTGGTAACAAAAATAGTAGAAATTAGCACAGGAAAATTGGTCAAATAATAATGACAAAAAATAACAAGAAACAAGCGTCATTGCCAACATCAGTGACCGAGGAGGAAGAAAGATTACATTGGTCGTTTTGGCTGGGTGTTTCTTTTTTTGTACTTGTGATTGTTACTATTTTTTCATTTAGTTGGTATTTAAATAATAAAATGTCGTCTGAAGAGTCCACGCCAGTAACCTCTATTGTTATTGGTGGTGAGATGCCCTTTACAATTAGACAAGATATTGAAGTCGCGATTGAACATGTTAATTTAGGCAATTTTTTTAATGTTGATGTAAATGAAGTACAAAAAAAAGTAGCTGAATTACCTTGGGTATATTCAGTGTCGGTACGTAAAAAATGGCCAAATGAACTGAAAATTTATGTGGTTGATCAAACGCCGATAGCTTTATGGAATGGCGATTTTTTGATTAATCAATATGGTAAAGCTTTTCAGGCAGATACAACACGTTTAAACCCTGGGTTACCGGCATTTTATGGTCCTGAAGGAAGTGAACATATCGCATTAGAAAACTTTGACAACTTAAGTAAGTTGTTAAAATTTAGTGAGTTATCAATTGATGAATTATTGCTTACGGAACGTCACTCGTGGCAGTTAACACTGAACAACGGTGTAATGCTCAATTTAGGCCGAGAGAATAAAGTTGAGCGAGTGCAACGCTTTATGGATGTATATCCACAAATAATAAAAACAAAAAAAGAAAATCAACAAGTCGATTATGTTGATTTACGTTATGACACTGGACTCGCTGTAGGTTGGAAAACCGCAGAGAAAAAACAAAGAGCTTAACCTTAATGTCAAAAGTAAACGAAAGAAATCTTGTTGTAGGTTTAGACATAGGAACATCAAAAATATCTGTTGCTGTGGGCGAAATAACACCAGACAATCAATTAAGTATTGTTGGTGTTGGTAATCAGCCTGCACGAGGTATGGATAAAGGCGGCGTTAACGATTTGAATTTAGTCATTCAATCAATCCAACGTGCCATTAATGAAGCTGAATTAATGGCAGATTGCCAAATAAGTTCAGTGTACTTGGGTATTTCAGGTAAGCATATCAGTTGTCAAAATGAAAACGGTATGGTGCCAATTAACGACAAAGAAGTTATTCAAGAAGATGTTGATAACGTAATACATACTGCACGTTCCGTACCTATTTCGGCTGAACGTCGTATGTTGCATGTGCTACCACAAGAATTCAGTATTGACTGTCAAGACGGTATAAAAAGCCCTATTGGTATGTCAGGTGTTCGTATGGAGGCAAAGGTTCATATTGTTACTTGTGCTAATGATATGGCAAAAAATATTGTTAAATGTGTTGAGCGTTGTGAAGTAAAGGCAGACCAACTTATTTTTTCAGCATTAGCATCAAGTTACGCTACCTTAACCGATGATGAAAAAGAGCTCGGTATTTGTGTGGTTGATATGGGCGCAGGAACAATGGATATAGCTGTATTCGCTGGTGGTGCTTTACGTCATACCGCTGTTATTCCTGTTGCAGGTAATCAGGTGACGAGTGATATAGCAAAAATATTTAGAACACCGTTAAGCCACGCTGAAGATATTAAAGTGCAGTACGCTTGTGCACTTCGTCAAATGGTAAGTATGGAAGAGAACATTGAAGTACCGAGCGTTGGTGGTCGTCCTGCTCGTTCAATGTCTCGTCACACATTAGCTGAAGTTGTAGAACCTCGTTACCATGAACTCTTCGAACTTATACAAGAAGAGTTACGTGAAGCAGGATTAGAGGATCAAATTGCCGCAGGTTATGTATTAACCGGTGGTACGGCGAAAATGGAAGGTGTTGTTGAGTTTGCTGAAGAAGTTTTTCAAATGCCTGTACGTGTTGCTAAACCAAAAGAGTCTATTGGTTTAAAAGAATATGTTGATGATTCAACTTATTCTACTGTTGTTGGTCTACTGCATTATGGTATGCAAGCGAGTGAACAGCAAAGTATTGAAAGTAAGAGAAGTGAAGGCATTGCAAGTTTTACTTCACGAATTTTAGCTTGGTTTAAAGGTGAATTTTAACCGTTCATTTATTATAAGAAAAAGTAGATTAAAGAAGAGTTTATGACCTGCTGCAGCGGGTGAGAAAAAGAATAGATAAATCACGTTTTGGTGGAACAAAACATAATAAAAAATCGGAGAGAATAAAATGTTTGAATTAATGGAAGATCATAACGAAGAAGCAATAATTAAAGTCATTGGTGTAGGCGGAGGCGGCGGAAACGCAGTTGAACACATGGTTAGCCAAACTATTGAAGGTGTAGAGTTCATTACTGCAAATACTGACTCACAAGCACTACGTAATTCAGCTGCTAATGTAACATTACAATTAGGTGCAGACGTAACTAAAGGTTTAGGCGCTGGCGCAAACCCTGAAATCGGACGCAGAAGCGCCGAAGAAGATCGCGAAACGATCAGAGATACCTTGCAAGGTGCTGATATGATATTTATTGCCGCTGGTATGGGTGGTGGTACAGGAACGGGAGCAGCACCTGTTGTAGCAGAAATAGCTAAAGAAATGGGAATATTAACGGTTGCCGTTGTTACCAAACCATTCCCATTTGAAGGTAAGAAGCGGATGAACTACGCGGACCAAGGTATCGAGTTTTTGTCGAAGAGTGTAGATTCTTTGATTACTATACCAAATGAGAAATTGTTAAAAGTATTAGGTCCTGGTACATCATTACTTGACGCCTTTAAAGCAGCTAATAATGTATTGTTAGGTGCTGTTCAAGGTATTGCTGAGCTAATTACACGTCCTGGTTTAATCAACGTGGATTTTGCAGATGTACGTACAGTTATGTCAGAAATGGGTACAGCTATGATGGGTTCTGGTATTGCATCTGGCGAAGACCGAGCTGAAGAAGCAGCGGAGGCAGCAATTTCTAGTCCGTTACTTGAAGATGTAGATTTAGCTGGCGCACGTGGAATTTTAGTTAATATTACAGCTGGAATGGATATTAGTATTGATGAATTCGAAACTGTTGGTAATGCAGTAAAAGCATTTGCTTCAGAAAATGCAACAGTTGTAGTTGGTGCAGTAATTGACCCAGAAATGAGTAATGAATTACGTGTAACTGTTGTTGCAACGGGTATTGGTGCAGAGCGTAAGCCTGATATCACATTAGTAAACCCAGCACCTACTATTGCACCAATTGCTGTAGGACAAGAGTTTATTGCTAGTCCACAAGCAGAAATAAGCTCAGCACCAATAACAATGCAAGACAGCAATGCACAAGTACAAACTGCAGCAGATATAGAGAACTACTTAGATATCCCTGCATTTTTGCGTAAGCAAGCTGATTAATATGTGTTCGTATAGTTGAATGACAATATTGAACTTTACGGTCTATTGTTATTCATACTTATTTGTAATGAGAGCAGCACTGGTTGAACAGTTCTGTTTTGAATAAAGCGTAGCTGAAAGCTGAAATTTTGATTTTGTTAAGTTTTTTTGCTATATTATGCCCCCGTCAAAAGAGGACGGCGCATTTAAAAGTAAAATAAAAGCTTAATAAGGCATTTATGATTAAACAACGTACATTAAAAGAAAGCGTAACCGCCCTTGGGGTTGGTTTACATAAAGGTGAAAAGGTGCGGTTGACTCTCCGTCCTGCACCCGCAAATACCGGCATTGTATTTCGCCGTATCGACCTAGATCCAGTTGTTGAAATTCCAGCAACACCTGAAGCTGTGGGCGAAACAACTTTATGTACGTGTTTAGTTAATGAACAAGGTGTGAAGATTTCCACCGTCGAGCACTTGTTATCAGCAGCCGCAGGATTAGGAATTGACAATTTAATTGTAGAAATTGATTCTCCTGAGATCCCGATTATGGATGGTAGTGCATTACCATTTGTATATCTGATTCAATCGGTAGGCATTAAAACATTAGCAGCAGCAAAACGCTTTATTCGAATTACAAAAACGATTCGTGTTGAAGAAGGTGACAAATGGGCAGAATTAAAACCACATCATGGTTTTAAGATCAATTTTGCTATTGAATTTGATCACCCTGTTATATCTAACACATGTCAGACAATGAGTATGGATTTATCAAGCTGCTCATTTATCAAAGAAATTAGTCGAGCACGAACTTTTGGCTTTATGAGTGATATCGAGTTTCTCCGCTCGCACGATTTAGCTTTAGGTGGCAGTTTAGAAAACGCCATTGTACTTGATGAATATCGTATGCTTAATAAAGACGAACTTCGATACGACGACGAATTTGTTAAACACAAAATATTAGACGCGATTGGCGATTTATTTATGTGTGGCTATAGTATTTTAGGTGAGCTAAATGCTTTTAAATCTGGACATGGCTTGAATAATATTTTGCTAAGAGAAGTTTTTAAACAGAAAGAGAGTTGGGAGTGGGTGACTTACGAAGACGAAACACCATCTCCTATTCAATACCAAGAAGTTGCTACCGCCGCTTTTTAATTTGACTTTCTGAAACATAAAATATAAAAAAACCAGTCATTTGACTGGTTTTTTATTACTAAAAAAGAAATTTATTGCAAGATAATTTATTGGGTTAATTATGGTAAATTTTTCTGCGCGTGTTTAGCCAATTTTTCTAATTTTTTCTTTAAACTCTCGGGGGCATTTTTAGCAACTTCCAATAATTGATTAGCTGTATTTCTCGATATTTGTAGAGGCTCGGGCGGTTTTTCTTCTGATTGATAAATGACCTTATTTCGATAAGGCGATACTTTGATTTCAATTTGATCGAAAGCATTGTCAGTAGCAATAGAGAGTTCTCGACAAATATTCATACGCTCAAACTGTAAACGTTGGCTCCAAACGGCAGAAGTCACTTCAATAACTAAAGATTTCTGCTTAAAATTGGCAATATGCCAGACATCTGCTGGCAGGTCAGGGCATGTTTGACGTACAATGTCAGACAAAATAGTTAAAGAGTTGGTTTTTGCCGCTATTTGTGCCAAAGTGCCTTTCGATGATTGAAAGAGCTCTGACATATCTGAAGGCTTTCTTGTTTTCCGTGCCATTAACCACTCTAGTTTGGAATAGTATTTAAGTAATTATGAGTTTAACACTACTATATCGTGGAAAGAACGTTAGATTTTCAATGACACTAAATAAGTTGCATTGGTTGTCTGCTATAACGGTTTTCGCGCTAATTTCAGGTTTTTTTATCCATTTGCTTTTTTCTGCAGATGAAGTGCCACAAGTTTTACCTTACGCACTAAATTCACCTGTTACAATAGATGAGAATTCATTAAGTGAACCGCAATTAACTGCCTTAACGATGAAACTCGCTGAGCTTCAAACCCAAGTATTACGTTTAAATGCCTTAGGCGACCGGTTAGCTAGTGAAGCCTCAATACCTGAAAAAGAGTTTAACTTTCAGCAGTTACCTCCAGCTGGTGGTCCTATGCTACAAAGCCAAACCAGTCAAAAAAAATCATTAGCAGAAATGTTAATTGAAATATCTATTTTAGAAGAAAGTTTACGACATGAAGAAAATCAACTGACTACGCTTGAATCTGTGACTTTGGGTCACCATATAGAAAGTACGAGTTATTTATCTGGTCGACCAATAACAAAAGGTTGGCTTTCTTCATACTACGGTGTGCGCAAAGACCCATTTAGTGGGAAACCAGCAGTACATAAAGGCATAGACTTCGCTGGTAAAGAAGATGCTGCAATAATAGCGACAGCTTCAGGTGTTGTTAGTTGGGCAAGTGATCGTTACGGCTACGGACAACTTATCGAGATAAATCATGGTAAGGGATTAAAAACCCGTTATGGTCATAACAAAAAAATATTAGTTAAAGTAGGGGAAGTGGTGAGTAAAGGACAAGTTATTGCGCGTATGGGAAGCACAGGGCGTTCGACAGGACCTCATGTTCATTACGAGATTTTACGTAATAATGCACAAATAGATCCAATTAAGTTCGTGTATAGAAAAGCAAAATAAAAACAATTTATGTGATCATTACTGGTCGCGGTATTTTCAGTGGAAGATTTTCTTCTAATAGCTATATGGTTTAACAAGATGTTTGTAAAGTTAATGACAAAAATGTTTGGTAGTCGTAATGACCGATTAATCAAACAAATGAACAAAGAAGTAATGAAAATAAATGCCTTAGAGCCTGTAATGGAAGCTCTTTCTGACGAAGAACTAAAAGCAAAAACCGCAGAATTTAAAGAGCGTTTATCTAAAGAAGAATCACTTTCAAGTATATTGCCAGAAGCTTTTGCTGTTGTACGTGAAGCCAGTAAACGTGTTTTTGGTATGCGCCATTTTGATGTGCAAATGATTGGCGGCATGGTACTAAACGATGGAAAGATTGCTGAAATGCGTACCGGTGAAGGTAAAACGCTAACGGCTACATTACCGTCTTATTTACATGGCTTAACAGGTAAAGGTGTGCACGTAATTACAGTAAATGATTACCTTGCAACACGTGATGCCGATTGGTGTCGTCCTTTATTTGAATTTTTAGATATGACTGTTGGTTGTAATATCGCTGGCTTAGCTTCTGCTGAAAAGCAGGCTGCTTACAATGCTGATATAACCTACGGGACTAACAATGAATTTGGTTTTGATTACTTGCGCGACAACATGGCTTTTTCGCCAGAAGAACGTACTCAAAAACCATTAAACTTTGCTGTTATAGATGAAGTCGATTCAATATTAATTGATGAAGCTAGAACACCATTGATTATTTCTGGTCAAGCTGAAGATAGCTCTGAACTATATCGCCAAATTAACGTGGTTGTACCGACGTTAATGCTTCAAAGTGAAGAAGATAAAGATCAAGACACAGGTCAATCAAAAGATTTCGTTGAGGGTGATTTCACCATTGACGAAAAATCTAAGCAAATTTACCTAACAGAACATGGTCAAATACGAATTGAAGAAATCATGAATGAGAAAGGTCTTATTCAAGATGGAGATTCATTATTCTCAGCGACAAATATTACCTTGTTACATCATGTTATGGCCGCTTTACGTGCTCATAAGCTTTTTCAAAAAGACGTAGATTATATTGTCAAAGATGATGAAATTGTAATTGTTGATGAGCATACTGGTCGAACAATGGAAGGTCGTCGTTGGTCAGAAGGTTTACACCAAGCTGTTGAAGCAAAAGAAGGTGCAAATATTCAAAATGAAAACCAAACGTTAGCTTCAATTACTTTCCAAAACTTCTTCCGTATTTACGAAAGACTTTCTGGTATGACAGGTACCGCTGATACTGAAGCATTCGAATTTAATCATATTTATGGTTTAGAAACTGTCGTCATACCTACGAATCAACCAATGATCCGTAAAGATATGGCTGATTTAATCTATTTAACCACTGAAGAGAAATTTGAAGCCATTCTTGTTGATATAAAAGATTGTGTTGAGCGCGGACAACCGGTTCTCGTTGGTACTATCAGTATTGAAACTTCAGAGTTTTTATCTGACGTATTAAAGAAAGCAAAAATTAAGCATAAAGTATTGAATGCTAAATTTCATCAGCAAGAAGCTGAGATTGTTGCTGATGCTGGTAAAGTTGGTGCTGTAACGATTGCTACGAATATGGCAGGTCGTGGTACGGATATCGTGTTAGGCGGAAACTTTGATGCTATTGTTTCTAAATTAAAAGATCAAAGCGAAGCGAACATTGCTAAAACCAAAGAAGAATGGATAGTACAGCACAATAAAGTTTTAGAATTAGGTGGCTTACATATAGTTGCAACTGAACGTCATGAGTCTCGTCGTATTGATAATCAATTACGTGGTCGTTCAGGTCGTCAAGGTGATGCGGGTTCTACACGCTTTTATTTATCAATGGAAGATGGTTTGATGCGAATTTTCGCGTCAGAACGTATTTCAAATATGATGCGTAAATTAGGTATGGAACATGGCGAAGCTATTGAACATCCATGGGTTACACGTAGTATTGAAAATGCACAACGTAAAGTTGAAGGTCGTAACTTTGATATTCGTAAGCAATTACTTGAGTTCGATGATGTTTCAAATGATCAGCGACAAGTTATATATGAACAACGTAACGAGCTAATGGATGAAGCTGATATTGAAGAAGTCATCAAAAATATCCGTACTGATGTTGTAACGGGTATTATAAATCAGCATATTCCTCAGCAATCTATGGAAGAAATGTGGGATATTACTGGCTTAGAAGAACGTTTTAAAGGTGAGTTAGCTTTAGAATTTCCGATTGCTAAGTGGCTTGCAGAAGACACCAAGTTACACGAAGAAACATTACGTGAAAAGTTATTAGCTGAAGTTGAAACAAATTACAGTGAGAAAGAAGAGCAAGTGGGTGCTGATGTAATTCGCCAATTTGAAAAAGCTGTTATGTTACAAAGCCTAGACTCTCATTGGAAAGAGCATTTAGCGGCGATGGATCATTTACGTCAGGGCATACATCTTCGAGGTTATGCACAGAAAAATCCTAAACAGGAATTTAAACGTGAATCTTTCGAGTTATTTGGTGAATTATTAGATAGCTTAAAATATGACGTAATCAGCATTTTGAGTAAAGTTCAAATTCGTGCTGAATCTGATGTTGAAGCCGTTGAAGAACAACATCGCAAGGCTGAAGACGTTCCAAAAGAGTATACACATGAATCTGCAAGTAGTGCGGGAGCAAAGCCAGCAGTGCCAAGAGCAGGTCGTAATGAGCCTTGTCCTTGTGGTTCAGGCAAAAAATATAAGCAATGTCATGGTAAATTAACCTAATCGTTACTTATCGTTTAATATAAAAACGCCAGTTAATCACTGGCGTTTTTTCGTTAAGCAATGATGTTGCAATCTAAAATGAAATTATCAGCATCTATCGCTAATATAAAATTATAGGATAAAAAATGCAAAAAGTAGTTCATGTAGCTGTCGGTGTTATTGTGAGAGAACAACAGTATTTTTTAACAAAACGTCTTGATAGTGCCCACCAAGGTGGTAAATGGGAATTCCCTGGCGGTAAGGTGGAGAAAGATGAAACAGTCGCTCAAGCTTTACATAGAGAGCTTCAGGAAGAGATTGCCATCGATACGCTATCTTGTTATCCACTAATTGAAATTAGCCATGATTACGGAGATAAAAAGGTATTATTAGATGTTTATGTCGTTGATAATTTTCAACAAGAGCCCTTCGCTCAAGAAGGTCAACAATCAGGCTGGTTTTCATTAGATGAATTAGTAAACCTCGATTTCCCCAAAGCCAATGCTGCAATTATTGAAAAGTTATTAGCAACAAATTAATCGCTATTCAGGTTCAACAAAAAATTTATTATTTTGTAAAAATTCACCTTCAAGCGCATCAAGCATTTCTTCAGTTAATTCTATATCCCCTTGTAATGGTTGGGTGATTTTATGTCCCTCATCTGCCCATTCCCCTATATCAATTAACTGACAGCGTTTACAACAAAAGGGACGAAACTGGCTTTCTGGCTGCCAAATAACTTTTTTTTGGCATGTGGGGCAAGATACATTAAGGGTCATAGCTAGGTCTTGTATAATAAATATTAGTGAGGGGGATTATACGAAATAAATCAGAGGAATACTAACAGCGCGCTAATTCAAATGAGGTCGCATTATTAGAATATTTACGTCCTTTGCTATCACAAAGAGACATAAAACGAATTGAATAACGAAAACGATTACCACTCACTGTAGGATAATAAGGAAGTTTTTGATCCACCTTGATGCGGAGCAGCAATATCCCTTCACCATTATCTTGATAAAAGCCACTTTCAGTCTCAATATGTTTAAAGTTAACCCGTTGACGAATAAACTTTAACACCAAATCCAACGAACTTTTAATTTGCTCTAGTAATGATAACCAACCTTGTACATTCTTAGCTAATGTTTCACTATCTTGATGCAGCCAGAATTGTAATTGCGGTAAGTCAAAACTTGAACTACCACCTTGCATAGCAAAACGTTGTTTCAAAGTCGCCAGAAATTTGTCATTCTTAAGTTGAGCCCAAAGTGGAGTCTTACATTTTAATTGACAGACGAGCTCCACAGTCTGTTGGAGGTTCTCAGCTAAAATACTGTCATCGATTTCTGGGGCTTGTGACCAAATAACTAAATTTTGTTCTAGTTTTTCAAGATCTTTTATCAAATCACCACGAACATCATTACGTTCTAATGTATCAATAATAGCAAACAATGCGTTAAAAAAGACTTGATGACTCACCGAAATTTTACGTTGCAAACAATCTTGTGCTTGAGTAAATAAATGCTCAAGTTTAAGGTAGTTACGTATCCGTTCGTTAAGCGGATGTTCATATAAAATTTTGGTCATTAACTTATAGTCTTTAACTTCTTTAATGATTAAAGCTTTGTGATTAATTTTATATACTAACCACACCCACTTTAAATGGCGAATTTTTTTATCAGAAACATGAAATATTGTACAAATTTACGATTTCGTGGCCAATATTTGGTATTTTTGATCTAATTTCATTACGCTTTCTTTAATTATGCTCAAATCACTTTTAGTATTATCGATAATATCATCAGCATGTTTCAATCGTTCTTTCCTAGGTATTTGACTCGAAATTATTCTTATTATTTCTTCTTTCGAGCTAGGGTCACGCAATACTGATCGCTTTATCTGTTCTTCCTCACAAACATCGATAACTAAAATACGCTCAACTAAGCTTTGTAAATTATTTTCTATCAATAATGGAGCAACAAGCAAACAATATGGAGATTGGCTTTGTTCAATTTCATTGAGCATTGTCTGTCTTATCAGCGGATGCAATAAATTGTTAAGCCATAGTTTGTCGATATCATTGCTGAATATTTGACTACGTAATAAGGGGCGGTTTAGCGTTCCGTCAGCTTTAATGAACTGCAAGCCAAAACGTTGTGATATTTGAACAAGCGCACTACTTTTTGGCTCTACTACTTTTCTTGCTGCAATATCAGCATCTATAATATCTATACCTAGATCTGCAAAAAAATTAGCGATAGTGGTTTTACCGCTGCCAATACCACCAGTCAAACCGATTACAACTTTATTGGTAATATCCATCATCATCACTTTAGATTATTTGAGCTAAATACCAAGACCATATTAATTCGCCCCATAAAAGCGTTATCCATCCGGCTATTGCGAGGTAGGGACCAAACGGAATTGCTTGTCCTTTCTGGTGGTTTTTAAAAATCATTAAACTGATACCAATTACAGCACCTACTACTGAAGCCATTAAAATTAGCAATGGCAATAACTGCCAACCTATCCAAGCACCGAATAGCGCGAATAATTTAAAATCTCCAAAGCCCATTCCTTCCTTACCAGTTGCTAATTTGAATAACCAAAAAATGCTAAATAAGCTGGTATATCCAGCAATAGCACCTATAACAGCATCTTCAATAGGAACTAATCCATTTGATAGATTCACGATTAATCCTAACCACAATAATGGCATTACAATTTGATCGGGTAGTAGCATATGGTCAAAGTCGATCATTGTTAGTGCAACTAATCCCCACGTCAAAATTAACGCGTAAAAAGTAATAATGGTTACGCCAAAGTGCTGAGCAATAACTAAACTTAATAAAGCGGTAGATAGTTCGACCAAAGGATAACGAGCTGAAATTTTGTTTTTACACTGGCTGCATTTACCTTTTAAAAATAACCAACTAATGACAGGAATATTTTCGTAAAACCTTATACTGTGCTGACAATGCGGACAGGTAGAATTCGGTTTAGACAGCGTAATTTGAACTTCTTCTTTTTGTGATGAATGCTTGAGTTCATCAGCAAGAAATTCTCGACACTCTTGGTACCAACCCTGTTCTAGCATTTTGGGTAACCGATAAATAACGACGTTTAAGAAGCTGCCTATCATTAATGATAAAATAAAAATGAAACCGTAAAAAAATAGATCATTACTTTCTAATAAGTAGATAAAGTCAGACAAGATAAAACCTTTTATTAATATTTATTATAATTTCGTTATACAAAACTTAAGAATAACGTGGGTTAAAACAATTAAACTATCTTTCCGATCTCGAAAATTGGCAGATACATAGCGATGATCAGCCCACCAATCACAACACCTAACACAGCCATTATCATCGGCTCTAACAGGCTGGTTAAAGAATCAACTGCATCATCGACTTGTTGTTCATAAATAGTGGCTACCTTTGCAAGCATATCATCTACAGCACCTGACTCTTCCCCAATGGCGACCATTTGTATCACCATATCAGGAAAAATATTACAGTTCCGCATCGCTAAATTCATTTGCATACCGGATGATACTTCAGCGCGAATTTCTAAAATAGCGATTCTAAAAACGGCATTACCTGAAGCTCCCGCAGCTGATTCAAGCGCATCAGGCAAAGGAACACCTGCGGCGAAGGTCGTGGAAAGCGTTCTGGCAAATCGTGCAACAGCCGCTTTTTCGAGTAACATACCAATAACGGGTATCTTTAATATTTTTCTATCAACACTGTCTCTAAACTTTTGGCTATTAAGATGCGCTTTTTTGAACAAGAAACCAGCAGCGAATATTCCTGCTAAACCTAAATACCAATAGCTTTGCATAAATTCAGAGATAGCAATAACGAATAACGTGAATGCCGGTAGCTCTGCACCAAAACCAGCAAATATATCCTGGAAAACAGGTACTACAAATATTAATAATATCGAGGTTACAACGAACGCAATTACAAGTACCGATATAGGATAAGTCATCGCTTTTTTAATCTTAGACTTTAATGCTTCGGCCTTCTCTTGATAAGTAGCAATACGATCATAAATCGTTTCAAGCGCACCTGACTGTTCGCCAGAGCTGACCAAATCACAATATAAGTCATCAAAAAACTTCGGATGTTCACGCAAACATTCGGATAAAGGAATACCAGACTCTAATTTATTACAAATGTCCCCTAACAGCCTTTGCATATTTCCATTATCATGACCTTTACCAATCATTTGAATGGTTTGCACTAAGGGAACACCAGCACCTAACATAGTTGCTATTTGTCTTGTTACTATAGCCATATCTGCAGGTATTAATTTTTTATCTTTAGAACCACCAAAAAGGGGTTTGGCTTTTTTCTTAACTTTCCCGGGCGTAATACCTTGTTTTTGTAACTGAGATTTTACTTCAAGTAAACTTGTAGCGGATAGCTCCCCCTTTATTTTTTTTCCTTTTCGGTTTACTCCTTGCCATACAAAAATATCAAGAGCTTTAACTTTGGGGACATTTCGCTTTTTATCTCTTAGTTTTGCCATTTGATATTTTACCTATAAAATAAAATTGCTTATTATTGTTAATATTAGTCAACATATAACAGAATAGAAATACGGTGTTATGTCTTAAGCAGACGTTACACGGTTTATTTCAGCTAAACTGGTTACCCCTTGATGCGCTTTTTCTAAGCCTGATTGTCGTAAATTATTGTAGCCTTCTTTCTGACATTGTTGAGCTATATCCAAAGAGTTTCCTCCTTCCATAATAATGGAAGACATTTTATCGCTGATTTTAATAACTTCATAAATACCGACACGACCTTTATAACCACCAGTACAATGTTCACAGCCGATAGGTTTAAATAATTGAATATCGTTAAGTTGCTCAGGAGTAAAGCCTTGTTTCTCAAGTTCAGGTTTGGGAACAATATCTTCATCTTTACAATGGTTGCATAAACGTCTTGCTAATCGTTGTGCAATAATAATGCTCACCGAACTTGCAACGTTATATGAAGGAACGCCCATATTTAATAGTCGGGTTAGCGTTTCTGCGGCTGAGTTTGTATGCAAAGTGGATAAAACTAAGTGACCTGTTTGCGCGGCTTTAATGGCTATTTCTGCTGTTTCAAGATCTCGAATCTCACCAACCATGACAATATCAGGATCTTGACGAAGAAATGATCGTAGTGCATTTGGAAACGTTAACCCCGCTCGAACGTTTATTTGTACTTGGTTGATTCCATCTAAATTTATTTCTACGGGGTCTTCTGCCGTAGATATATTTCGCTCTTCGGTATTAAGAATGTTTAACCCAGTGTAAAGTGAAACTGTTTTACCTGAACCTGTAGGGCCTGTTACGAGTATCATGCCTTGTGGTTGCTCTAAGGCTTCCATGTAAATAGCTTTTTGTGCTGGTTCATATCCTAGCATTTCAATGCCTAACATAGCACTGGAAGAGTCGAGTATTCGCATTACTATTTTTTCACCCCACATGGTGGGTAAAGTCGACACACGAAAATCAATAGATTTCTTCTTTGATAATGCTAATTTAATTCGTCCATCTTGAGGGACTCGTCTTTCTGCTATATCCAGTTTAGACATAACTTTTAAGCGTGCTGCCATTCGGGAAGCAAGTGATATCGGTGGCTTTGCCATTTCAGTTAAAATGCCATCTACACGGAATCTGATACGGTAAGATTTTTCGTAAGGTTCAAAGTGTAAATCTGAAGCACCTTTTCGAATAGCATCCAGTAGTATTTTATTGATATACACGACAATTGGCGCATCTTCTTTATCGCCCGTGGCAACATCATCTTCTTGACGTTCTTCTTGAACATCTATACCTGCGAGCTCTTCGGCATCAATGTCAGAAATATCGAGAGCATCACCTTCTTCTTCAAGGATCTTATCAATATATATTTGTAAATTGTGGTCATTAGTCAACACTAATTCGGTAGGAAAACCGGTGTTGAACTGAATATCTTCTAATGCATCTAAGTTTGTAGGATCAGACATCGCAACGAATAAAACTTTCCCGCGTAAAAACAAGGGAAGAGCATTATGCTTGCGGATCAATTTTTCGTTACGGATACCATCGGGGATCATAGCCGTGTCGAAAGAGTTTAAATCAATAAGTGGGTAACCAAAACTTTGAGATAATATTTTGGCAATATTTTCTGCGTCTAAATTTTTATCTTCAATCAGAAATCGAATAAAAGGCTTTGATTGTTTAAGGAAGTCAGCACTTATGATATCAACCTTATTTTCGGCGACAATATCATGTTTTAAAAGTGTAGATAACACACTTAATTGTCTGTGATGTCCTTTCATGGCAACCTTTTAGTGGTAGGAGAGTATTATTTATACATTATTAATATTAGTTATAATTATATGTTAACCCGTTTTAAGTTGAGTAAAAAGAAGTGTTGATAAAATGAGGGCAAAAAAAAAGCCCCAGAGGAGCTTTTTTCTCATTATATTATATGATTAACAAACACCGCTAGCGATACATGTACCAGTTTGAGCCCATGTTAATGATGAACCCGAAACTGTTGGAGTCATAATATAGGTTGAAGGCGTAGTTGCGTCATCATTACCTGTTCCTGTAACAATAGCTGTTGTTCCTGTTATGGCCATGGCAGTAACTTCGCCACCTGTAGTTGCATTAGCTGCAGTCATACCAATTTTTGCAAAAGTATCACAGTTAGCTAATGAAAAGTCACCTCTCGTTTGAAAACAAACATCAATAGCGTCTTTAACTGATTTAGTAGCTAGTGCAACTTCGCTAAATCGAGCTTTTTCTGTATAGGTTTGATAAGCAGGTAATGCAACCGCTGCTAAAATACCAATAATCGCTACAACAATCATTAATTCAATAAGGGTAAAACCCTTTGCTTTGTTTAAAGATTTATTTCTTAAAGATTTAACATTTTTCATAATATCTATTTCCATACATAATTACGGGGGCTGAATTCATCTTGCGACAAAAATTAGTAAATGTAAAATTTTGTGACACTTTTTTTGTGTTTTTTTTGATTTTAGTTAAAAAGTGGTTAATAACTAACAACTTTTTAACCGATTTTCGCATGTATTTGGCTAAACGAATCTCATTGATAAATCGATTGCGTTAACATGTTTAGTTAATGCGCCGACAGAAATAAAATCTACACCTGCTTTTGCGTAACTTCTCAGTGTTTCTATGGTCATATTACCAGAGACTTCTAATTTCGTTTTTCCTTGAGATATTTCAGCGGTTGCTTTAACGGCTTTTTCAATCATTTCATGGTTGAAATTATCAAGCATGATAATATCACTGCCAGCATGAAGCGCTTGATTGAGTTCATCTAAACTCTCAACCTCAACCTCAACGGTTTTATGTGGGTGATTTTTTCGAGCAGTCTCAATTGACTTTTCAATGCCACCACAAGCGGCGATGTGATTTTCTTTAATTAAAAAAGCATCGAACAGGCCAATACGATGATTAACGCCACCTCCACATTTTACAGCGTATTTTTGGGCACTGCGTAAACCCGGAATTGTTTTGCGGGTATCCAATAATTTCGTGTTAGTTTTAGACAATTCTTTTACGTAAGTACTGGTAAGGGTTGCAGTACCAGAGAGTGATTGTAAAAAATTTAAAGCAGTGCGTTCACCTGTTAGAAGAATTCGTGCATTCCCAGACAATTCAAATAACGTGCTATTTGCTTTAACACTTTCGCCGTCGTTAACAAACCAAGTGATGTTAGTTTGCGTTTTATATATAGCATCGAGCTGCGTAAACACCTCATTCACCCAAGCAACTCCACAGATAATACAATCTTCACGGGTAATAATATTAGCAACCGCTATGTTTTCGGCGGGAATTAATTCAGCGGTAATATCTTGACTATTTTTTAAGGATTCAGCGTTATCAACGCCTAAATCTTCACATAATGCCCAAGTTACTGTTTTTTTAATATCGTGTTGTAATTGCACAGAAAGCATTGAATTTTGTTCTCTTTTTTGTAAATAATGGATAATGTTTTAGTTAACCGTTAAACGCATATAAATCAAAGTTGGTAGGTCATTGTTCACGTAATATAAGTTGCTTACCTACTTGACTGAATTCTACCCTTTTTAATGCGCTCATGCCCAATAGAATTTGATTTGATTGCATACTCGGGTTGATGTGAGCACTAACATCATACAAATAAATATTACCTATACTGAGTTGTTGTAATTTTGTTTGATAAACAGTGGTGGTGCCATTTGCCGTATTTACCAGAGACTCTCTAGAGCCCGTTAACTGTAATTCCTCTGCAATATGAGCAGGAATTGATACTTGAGTTGCTCCAGTATCAAGTAAAAAAACGACAGGCATTTCATTGATTTCACCATGTACCACATAATGTCCTTGGCGATTTTGCAGTAATTTAACCTCTGCTTTACCTTGATTACTCAAACTGATTTCAGGATCTCTATTTGGATCCCATTGTTTATCAAGAACATCTTGGAAGAAAAACACGAGTAATGCCAACGCAGATATCCACGCTAACCAAATAAATATTTTTCCCATTTTGTTTGTCGAATCAATTTCAGTCATACTCTACACATAGAACCGCAAAATTTAATATTAACGCTATTGTATGACGAAAGACTTTAAAAATAAATTATCAACGAAACAAAACAGTGATATGCCCATTCTAAATGGTTGGCTTGTTAAAGCCGAACGGCAAAAATCACCACATTTTAGTCTGCGTGATAAAAGTGCAACCGTTTATTTATTAGTTGTACATAATATATCGTTGCCTCCTAAGCAGTTTGGAGGAGGTTATATTACTGATTTTTTCTTAGGAAACTTAGATAGAAGCGCTAACCCTTATTTCGAAGAAATTGCGCATTTGAAAGTTTCTGCTCATTGTTTGATCACAAGAGAAGGACAGATCATTCAATATGTTTCATTCGATGACAAAGCTTGGCATGCTGGGGTATCGTCATACCAGTCGAAAGAAAATTGTAATGAATTTTCTATAGGTATCGAATTAGAAGGCGCAGATGATATCTCTTATACTGAAGAGCAATATCATTCATTGGCTAAATTAACTCAAACACTACAAAAAAACTACCCTGATATAAAAGATAATATTACGGGGCATAGTGACATCGCTCCAGGGAGAAAAACAGACCCAGGTGACGCTTTTAATTGGGAACATTTTTATCATTGCTTAAAGTCTAGTTAATTTAATAGCAAAGAGTATATAATCATTTTTAAAGAATATTATAAAATTAGGAAAACGTTATGAGTCTTATAAGCTTACTTATTGCATTGGTCGCAGAACGATATTTGTCGACATCAGTGTGGCAATTTAAAACATACTTTACTGCATATGTTAGCTTATTTAAAAGCTCAAAATTAATGGATGTAGCCAAGAAATCTATAGTGTTACAACTGATATTTATTGCTATCCCCGTTGTTATTTGTGATGTGCTTATCGAACTTGTTGATGACGGTTTACTTTATTTAGTTTTCTCCACCGTTATATTAATTGTTTGTTTCGGCTGTGTTAAAACCCGACAGTGCTATAAAGATTATTTAATGTCTGCTTTTCGTGGTGAACCTACTTCGTGCGAATTGCATCATAGCCAATTACAGCAAGACACTAGCAGTGCGCCAATGAGTTTTGGGCAACTTTTAGTATGGTTAAATTATCGATACTTTATTGCTATTATGATTTTCTTTGTTGTTTTTGGCCCTGCCGGTGCATTATTTTATCGTTTATTGGTAACGATGAATGAAACACCTGAAGCGTTAGATAAAGAATGTACCAAAGATGATACTCAAATTAACGTAGAAAATGATGATACTGAAACATCTGTAGAAGTTGAAGAAGAGCCTCAAGCAACAAATTCAAGTGAAAAAATGGAAACGCCTATTTTAAAAGATATTTTATTTTGGGTTGATTGGTTGCCGGTTCGTATCGTTGCTTTTGGTTACATGCTTGTAGGACACTTTTCAAAAGCAATGCCTGTATGGTTAGAGAATTTATTCGATATAAACAAGCAGCCAAATCAGATCCTTATTAACGTTGCACAAAAATCTGAAGATTTTATGGTGGATCCTGATGATTGTACCGCAGAACCTTGTTTATTAGTGAGGTTAGCAAAACGGACATTATTGTTATGTTTAGCGGCGATTGCCATACTGATCTTAACCGGGATTCTTAACTAGTATTAGTTGCTTGGTTGATATGTTTTAAAGGGAGCCTCATTTATAATGAGGCTTTTTTGTTATTTGAACGTTTATTTATCCTGCTTTTTTGAAACGCGTTTTTCTTTTTGTTTTCCGTTTAAAGGGGACTTTTGGCAGTTGATCAAAAGACTGCTGTTCTGCTTGAATCACCATATCCTTTAATGTAGTCGTTAATGGTGTGATAAAACTTTGATAATTACTTTTTCGTTCACTAATATCATTGAGTGTTGCTTCCCATTGTGCTGTCATATCTGGCGTAGTTGCCATTGTTGGTAAAGCGTTAATAAGTGAAGTACCAATTTCAGTTGCGGTGATATTTTTTCCTATTCGTTGCAAGAATCCTCGTTTGAATAGTAATTCAATAATGCCTGCTCTAGTCGCTTCAGTGCCTAAGCCATCTGTTTCCTTGAGAATTTTTTTTATATTGATGTTTTGAACAAAACGGGCAATACCTGTCATAGCGCTGAGTAGTGAAGCGTCATTGTATGCTTTGGGCGCTATTGTTACCTTTTCAGCAATTAACCCTTGCTCACAATGTAATGTTTCTCCTTGCTGTAGTTTGGGTAAAAGCTGTTCTGAAAATGAATCGTGCTCGCTGTTTGAGTCAGTATTGCTTTTGGATTTACTTGATTGGAACATAACTTTCCAACCTATTTGCTGCTGTACTTTAGCATTTACCGTAAATTTTCCTTTAGCAATATCAAGCTCTACTTGCGTTTGTTGATAAAGATAAGGAGGATAAAACTGTGCGAGATATTGTCTAATTATGAGCTGATAAATGTTTTTTTCAAAAGAGTTAAGAGAAATACTGTTTGCTGATTTTTCAGTCGGAATTATGGCGTGATGAGCACTCACTTTACTATTATTCCAAGCCTTACTTTTCATTTTACAGTCAGCATTTTTTGCAAAATCAGCATACTTATCGTTTGACCTCGATAAAATTTTAATAATAGCACTAGCCTGTTTATGGTGTTCTACAGGTAAATATCGACAGTCTGATCTTGGATAAGTGATAAGTTTATGTTTTTCATATAAAGCCTGACAAACATCAAGTACTAATTTTGCATTCATTGAAAATTGCTTCGCAGCATCAATCTGTAATGCTGATAAATTATAAGGAAGCGCAGCAAATTGCTTTTTATCTTGTTCAGAAACTAAAGTAACATTGGCTGGTTTATCTGTGATGCGGCTAACAACGTTTTCTGCGAGTGCCTTATTTGTGACTTTTTTATTATCATCCATATAGGGAGCACAAGCATCACTTGGTTGCCATTTTGCGGTAAATTTCTCACCTGTAGGAGTAATGATTTTTGCATAAACATCGAAATAATCGTGAGGGACGAAGTTAGCGATTTGACGATCTTTTTCTACAACTAAACCTAAAAGTGGTGTTTGAACGCGACCCACTGAAAGTACGCCATTAAAGCCAACTTTTTGGCCTTGTAATGTATAAGCACGAGTTAGGTTTATGCCGTAAAGCCAGTCAGCGCGTGAGCGAGCAAGGGCTGAAATAGATAATGGCATGAAATCTTGATTACTTTGTAATGAATTTAATGATCTTTTAACGGCAGGTAAATTTAAATCACTGATCAATAAACGTTTAACTTTTTGTTTTTTAGTTTTAGATACTTTTAAAAAATCAATAACTTCATCTACTAACAACTGTCCTTCACGATCTGGATCGCCAGCATGAATTATTTCGCTGGCACTTTTTACTAATTTTCGTAATACCGTAAGTTGTGTACGTGTTTGTGCTTTTGGTGTTAACTGCCATTGTTCAGGAATAATGGGTAGATGATCCATTCGCCATTTTTTAAAGTCATCGTTATACACTTCTGGATTTGCTTGCTCAAGAATATGACCAATGCACCAGCTCACTACATCGCCGTTGCCTAGCTCGATATAGCCCTTTTGATTTTTATGAGGTTTGGGTAAGGCTGCCGCAATGGCGCGCCCTAAACTTGGTTTTTCGGCAATATATAATTTCACTATTATTTCCAAAAGCTCTTCTCATCCATTGGAATCAGTTTAGCATGATAACTGTTTTTTTATACAGTTATAATTCCTATGATTATAACGTAAATTTTTGTGGGGTATAGTAGGTATATTAAAATCATGGCGTTTATTTGATAATTTTGCGTGTTTATAGCAATTATATTTCATTTAATCGGTCTTATTATTACCTTATGAATACTTTACTCAATTTACACTTTAGGAGTGCGTTATTTAATGCAAGTTCCTGTAAACTATAAATTACAGCATGTAAGTTTAGTATCAACAGTTCAAGATATGTTCAGTTTTATCATGGCATGTTTAGCAAATAATGAAGGGAAATTGAATAATGAAAAAAATTGTTTTATACAGTATGAGTAATTGTCCTCATTGTGACACGGCAAAAGCTTATTTTGAAAAACATCGTATTACTTACCGTTTGTGTAATGTAAAAACGCCAGCGGGGCAGAAAGAATTCCGCCGAGCGAACTTTAGATCGGTACCGGTAATAAAGATTGGCGACGAATATCTTCAAGGTTTTAAAGTCGCTGATTTTAACAAGATCTACAATAACTAATATGACTTTATGTTGATATAAATTATGATTTTATTGCTTTAACTCGTTTTAAAAAAATCTCTATGTTAAAGTAAAATCATTGAATAAATTGACAGTGTCATTGATCACGGATGTGTAATGAAGTTTGATTTTTATAGCGTTTTTCTATTTGTTTTTATTGTATTTAGTTTTACCTGTCCTCAATCACAGGCAAGTAATAGTGCGCAATTAGCAGCAGATACGATAGACCAAGTCGATATTTCAATTAGACTATTGAACATGGACGACGAAATTCATCAAGAACCCTTGCGTGCATATCAACAAATATTAACCCTAGAAAATACTTTTTCCGACATGCCAAAATTACAGAAACTTTGGTGGTTATTACGTAAAGCACAAGCCGAAAATTTGCTCTATTTCTATTCGGATTTTAATAAAACAGTTGTGCAAGCACTAGCACTTATCGATGCTGAAACTCCCGCAATCATCAAAGGCAACCTTTATATATTTCAAGGACTAACCTTTCGCCGAAGTGCTCAGTATGCTGATTCGACAATTATTCTTCGTAAGGCTATGTCTATAGCTAAAGCAGAAAAGTTAACCTATCTTTTTATTATCGCCAAACAAGAAATTGCTTACATTAAAAGTTTAACGGAACTGTTTGAGTTGTCATTAATTGAAATGCAAGAAGCTTACTTGGAAGCATATTCATTAAAAGATGATTTTCTTATCGCCATTATTAATGAAACGTATGGTGCTATTTATGGTTATATGAAGGATTATGAAAAGTCGATTGAGTATTATCAAAAAGCACTGAAGACTTATGAACGTTTACATTATCCCTCCCATGTTTCAGAGGCTATTTATGGCATTGCAGCAACCTATCGTTATTGGCAAAAATATGAATTATCGATTCGTTATTTCGAGCTTTATCAAGACAATTTAACTTATACACCTAACACCGATATTTCATTCTTTTCTGCCTACGGTTTGGGCATGACACTCGCTGAAAAAGGTGACTGTTTAAAGGCGATCGATGTCATTAATCGTGCATTAACGTTAAACGGATTAATTGATTACAACGCAGAACTATACAAACAGCAGGTTCACTGTTTTATTATATTAGGTGAACTAGACAAAGCCCAAGCATCTTTGACTAAAGCTGAAAATATATTTTTGTCTTTACCTGAATTGGTAGGCACGGAATGGCAACTTGAAGTGGTAAAACTTGCAGCTGATCTCGCACATGCAAGAAATAACGACAGTGAAGCTTTTCAATTATCTAGAGAGTATTACGAACAATATAACCAGTTATTGGTAAAAAATTCTAGTACACGCCTTACCAGTGCACGTGCCGCTATGGAAAATGAACGAAAATACATTGAAGATGCACTTATGCAACAACGACAGAAAGTTATTGCGTTAGAAAATGAATCAATGAACCAACAAGAATTACAAAATATATATTTATTGATCTTTATTCTATGTAGCAGCGTAATTGTTATAACAGTGATAACTATTCAGTATATGAATAATAAGAAGATGTACGCAGTTTCGATTAAAGACTCATTATCAAATCTATATAATCGCCGCTATATTTTTGAATATTTATCTAATTACTTAAAAGGTAAGATAGTAGAAAAAACGGATCTGTCAGTTATATTATTCGACATAGATAACTTTAAAGGGGTTAATGATCAATTTGGTCATCCTTTTGGAGATACTATTATTAAAACTGTAGCGGATATTTGCCTTGATGTATTTCGTTGTGAAGATGTTATAGGTCGGATTGGCGGTGAAGAATTTTTATGTATTTTGCCCCATACAAGTGAAAAGCAATCCAAAGTCATTGCAGAACGTTTTTTGAAAAAAATTAGCAAGCAAACCTATCTAAACAAGCCGGGGTTACAAATCACCGTAAGTATAGGTATTACTGCTTTGTCTGAAGTTAGCCCTACGAGTGAAAAGTTATATTTACATGCTGACGCAGCACTTTATCAAGCAAAGAGTAATGGCAAAAATAATGTGGTTATTTATCAATAAAAAATCTATTACCTTACTATGAAAAAAACAATTCCATTAACGACTCAAGCCATAATATTATTGCAAAATCATATAAAAAACCTTGGTTTTATACCTGTTATTCACTTCGAATTGGAAGGTTGTTACCAACTTAATTTGAAAGTGAAAGAATTCTCATTGAATTTCTCTCGCATTAATCGTCAACTGGCCAATGCAGGCATTGACGGAGAGCTTGTGCCAGAATATTGGAGTAATCAGTGGGAGTATGTTTCTCTTTTTAATGGTCAGTCACCTTTAAAAGAAGCTGATAACTTACGTCAAGCGATGACAATATTACCTCGTCTATTTGCTGAGCAAGGTATCTATAAAACGTTAATCAAACCTGTTGTATGGGCGGGCGACAAAGGTAAGTTAGCAAACGGTAGTGGTGACATATTTACCACCGAAACTCGTTCTGTTCATATTCCTAATGCGGTACAGATGAATATTAGTGCGATTGATAGAGAAGGTAATAATATTATTATCGATGGCGGTTTTGGTGAATATTTACAACAATGTTTTCTCGATACTAGCTTAAACTGCTGCTTGATTTATTTGCCAGAAGAAGAGGCCTTCGAGCGTTTAGCGCTAAAGAGTAAATATGGATTGGCTGCTGAACTCTGTTCGCCTATCGATATTTCGGGCGGTCATCAAGGCAGTATTGCTTTATATAAAGAAGTCGGTAAACATAATCAAGCGATGGGCGAAGAACCGTTACTCTACGACCATAACAATGAAGTATTAGTGAGTCAGCAAAATTGGCAGAAAACCGCTCGAATCGAACATAGAATCGGTGCATCAAGCATACAATATAATGCTTATTTCAATATTATTTATGCTTTATTGAACTTAATCGACGCACTTGAAGTATATAAAAGTGATAGTTGTGTTCGATTGCTTCGCGAAGAAGCGCATCAACAGGATTTGCCATTGTCATTATATGATAATCATTTTACGACTGATTTAGGTGCAATTTCATTATTTGAAAACGACAACTGGTTTAGTGAAAGTTTAAATAAGCTATCCGGTCAATCTTCAGGTCGTGATGAAATTCTTAGGCTGCCGAATTTAGGTGATAAATTAAAACAGATGATTTTAGCACCATATCAGCAGAAACTTATTCTCAATCATTGATCCATAATAAATAACTAAAAAATAAAATATGAATTATATCAACAATCAAAATATTACCCCACAGCTTAATGGTTTATCAGTGGATGCTAAACGAGCAGAGCTAAAAAATTATTTTTATAATACTTGGACAACATATGAATCGTTGTTTGCTTTAATCAATAACGATGCAGCGTATTATTTACGACCAGAATCATTACGTCACCCACTTATATTTTATTTTGGTCATACGGCTACATTCTTCGTCAATAAACTGATTTTAGGTAAGTACATCAATAAGCGTGTAAATACTAAATTAGAAGCGGTTTGCGCGGTTGGTGTTGATGAAATGAGTTGGGATGATCTCAACAGTGAACATTACGACTGGCCTCATGTAGACGAGGTGAGAGAATATCGAGAGCAGGTTTTTGGTTTAGTCAATAACCTTATCGATACGATGGAATTAACATTACCTATTAAACAAGATTCATTAGCTTGGGTGATATTGATGGGGTGTGAACATGAACGTATTCATTTGGAAACGTCTTCAGTGATTATGCGCATGTTGCCTTTAGCTAACTTAACTAAGCAAACAAAAGAACACAGTCGCTGGAAAGACTGTACACATTTTTCTACTGCACCAGTGAATGAATTATTACCTGTTGCAGAGCAATTAATCGTTTTAGGAAAAAAATCCAACGATGAAACTTACGGTTGGGATAATGAGTATGGCGAGTTATCTGTTGACGTAGCGTCATTCTCAGCTTCAAAGTATTTAGTTTCTAATCAAGAATTTTTAGCTTTCATTCAAGCCGATGGTTATAAAAAACCACATTATTGGACGGAAGAAGGGCAGCAGTGGCTTAACTTTACAAAAGCTGAAATGCCACGATTTTGGCGAAAAAATAATAACGAATACTTTCAACGTAATTTGCTTAACGAAATACCTTTACCACTAAGCTGGCCTGCAGAAGTTAATTACTTAGAAGCGAAAGCTTTTTGTCAGTGGAAAAGTGAAATAACTAATAAAGATATAGCCATGCCAACAGAAGCACAATGGCATTGCTTGCGAGAAAGTGTCACTGACGATAAACCTGGTTATCTGCAAAAATCTGCGAACATTAATTTAGCCAACTATGCTTCATCATGTCCTGTTGACGAGTTTTCTGCAGGCGAGTTTTATGATGTTATTGGTAATGTTTGGCAGTGGAATGAGTCAGCAATAGATGGTTATGAAGGCTTTAAAGTACACCCACTTTATGAT
>ENA-OSET01000289-OSET01000289.1-sediment-metagenome-genome-assembly--contig:-NODE-289-length-57168-cov-5.295073_pt1 | contig 57168 bp, 53 predicted proteins | sample MGYA00237882_ERZ534229 | MGnify/ENA primary metagenome ERZ534229 (study PRJEB26408, sample SAMN06266212) | sediment metagenome | isolation source: Hudson Canyon methane seep mesocosm | place: USA:Hudson...
GACCTCCATCCCAAGAGTATGTGTATCCAGGCGTACCACCTGTTGCATTATCTCCAGTTAGCGTTCCATTACATACTCCAAAACAAAGAGCATCGGTAGATGTTGAAGTCATTACTACTTGTGTTGGAATAGCTACTGTTGCACTTGCTGTTGCCTCACATCCATTACCATCTAACATTGTAACAGTATATGTGCCTGCGCCAACTGCATGCGGTCCAGATCCAGATCCAACACCTCCATCCCAAGAATATGAAGGACCAGCAGATGCTGTTGAGGCTATAACGCTTCCTAAATCTCCAAAACACAAAGCATCAGTAGGTGTTGCTGTAACAACAGGCATAGGATTAATTGTAATAGGCAATGTAATTGTGCCAACACATCCATTATCTGTAACCGTATACGTAACGTTGTATGTACCGGCTGAAGGCCATGTAACATTTGAAGGATTTTGATTTGTTGCTGTCGCTGGAGTTGCACCGGGGAAGGTCCAGCTATAAGAATCACCACTATTATTTGGTGTATTATTAAAATCCACATCATTAGTTGTTAGACAAAAATCACCACCTATTGTGAAGTTAGCAGTTGGAAGTGGATTAACCGTAACCGTAGCTACCGCAAGAGCATTTGGGCACCCAACAGTACTTCCTGTAACGGCATAATTTGTTGTAGTTGTGGGAGAAGCTGCAACCGTAGCTCCAGTAGTTGGGCTAAGTCCGGTAGTTGGAGTCCATGAATATGTAGTTGCTCCAGAAGCAGTTAAATTTATACTTTCACCTACACATATTGTCCCGCTATTAACTGTAACTACTGGTGCGGGATCTACTTGAACCGTAATTGTGGCAGTTCCAATACATCCATTTCCATCATCTACAGTTACTGTATACGTTGTTGTAGATGTAGGAGTAGCGGTAGGCGTAGCCGAAGTTCCTGAACTGAGACCTGTTGTAGGAGACCATGAATAAGTACCTCCTCCAGTTGCAGTTAAATTAGCGCTTCCACCATCACAAATAACAACTGTTTGCCCTGTTCCTGGCCCAACAGTTCCCGACAAAACACTAGTCCCAGTAATTGTTGGAGCAGTTCCTGCCAAGACAGTTACAACAACGTCATCCGTAGTTATTGTTCCCCCACATAAGGGGTTCCCCATATTTGAAGAAACCGTGTAAGTTGTTGTAGATCCTGGCGAAACAGTTATTGATGATGTAGTTGCTCCACCTGGTGACCAAGTATATGTACCATCACCACCAGTAGCTGTTAGTGTAGTACTCCCACCAGGGCAAATAGAAACATCTGCTCCAGCATTAGCACCTACCAATACACCATTATTTGTTACAATTTGGTAATCACAAACATCTCCTGCAAATCCATCAATAATCATATAATATGTGTTTCCAGGGGTCAAGCCAGTTGCATTAAAAGCACTGGTCCCTGGTGCCATAGGACTATTACACCCATAATTCGTTACCGTACCAGAACATCCCCCATCAAAAATCATCATCTGAATCCCATCGTTCCAGGTACAATTGGAAACATTAACATCAAAAGAAACTGATGAAGCATCTGCAACAAAAGTTAAATAAGAACTGTTTTCAATTGACCCACAAAAAGCTGTGTTTATTTGAGCGGAATAAGATCCCGAATAAGCAGCACTTGTATTACCACAATAACTTGTTAAATCGCAAATTGGAACTGCATTGACACATAAATCAGCAGCTACAGGATTATTTCCACAACCAGGTGGAGGCACCTCTTCATTAATAATCAAATCAAATGGAGTGCAATCCGGCGCTGGGTATGTTGAAACAACGATGTAATACGTTTGACCTCCTGTTAAATTAAGGTTTTGAATATTAGGAAGGCCACCTGACAGAGTGCTGGACCCAATACAATTTGTACCTCCTAAATCAGGGCAACCATCTAAGACAAATATCCCCGTCCAAGTTGTAGTCCCATTTGTTACAAACTCAAATGGACCCGTTGCAGATGGGGTAAAAGACAACACATAGTCCTCTCCATTCATATATACAGACCCACAAGCACTAGCTGAGCTGTAACAATCTCCTGCACCACAAGTAGTTAATCCAGTAACGGAATATGGCATAGTATTTACAACTAATGCGTTTGCACAATTTCCTCCTACTATACCATCACCACAACCACCACCGCCACCGCCACCACCAGAAACGTATGTAAGTGTACTCGTCATGCAACCAGTCGCAGTACCGCAGTTTACACAATCAGTGTTGTAGTGAACATAGTAGGTTCCAGAGGTCCCAGCCGTCCACTGAACTGGGGAAGTACCAAAAGCAACAACTGGTCCTGTTGGACTACCACTTGTGATGGTTATACACCCACCGGCACTTAGAGAAGATTCGTAGGTCGTTCCTGCGACCGCACTAGATATTGTGTTATACTCTGTCTGATATTGACAAGTACTAACATTTACTGAGCCTGATGTTGGTGCGGTAGCACTGCCATACGAGGAGGTATTGTTGCACTGCGCCATTACATTTGGGCTGAACGACCAAGTAAAAAACAACATTAATAGGGTAAAAAAAATTCTTAATAACATCATGCTAATTATTTTATTACAATTCTGTATTTACTCGGATTATTGTCGATGTGATTTTTTTTCTCATTAGGCATTTGATCATATTCTGATTTGGAAATTTCATGACGAGCATCAATGGTTGATTCAGGAATATTTACATTTTCATTTAAAGCATAAACAGTTTTCCATGAAACAACACCTCCACCAGCTCTCATAGTGATAAATTTTAAATCATCTGCGGTAACATATCCTTCTCCTATTATCACAGTGTTAAACCCATTAGCCCCATCTGATGTTGCGCAAGATTTAATTTTCATTCCATAATTACTTGAAACGTATTTATCAAATTGCTGAGCTTGACCTCTAGATTCCAACCTTAGATTATTGAATGAATAGATTACAGAAATATCTTCAAAAGTAGATTTTTGTGACTTGCGATTTTGATTCATTCTAGCTTCCACTGATTTGGGAATAATTTTCGTTTGAGAGTAAATTTCACTTGTTAGTCCAAACAAAATAATTGCAATTGATATGATTTTCAACATAATAAAACTTCTAATTATCGTTTAATTTATTAACTTATTCTACTGCGTAGAAGCACATTCTATAAATATAGAAATTTAACGTTTAAAAACTAGATGGTTGCCTCAATAAATTAAGGTGTTTTAGCTTTTAATATCTACCTAATTTTATTACCCGCAATGTTCACCCCTTAATAGTACTTGTTTGTCATTGATTATAGCTTACTTATCCAGAAACAACGCCGTTACGCATGGCCGTAATTCAATGATAATTCACTTCAATTTTCACACTCTTAATTGATGTTGTTAAGTTTTAAACGTTACATTAAACAATTATTTTAACACACATATTAAAGCATTTTACTTTCTTTGTAAGATGTCAAAAAAAGCAGACAATCAGAGTTTCAATATTCCAATCATAACAACTCAATTGGAATTTGAAACAGAACTTAACACCTACCCAACAGAAAATATTTTTATTCTAGTTGACGAAAACACTGCCGCTTTACTTCCAAATTTAATAAAGACCATTTCGAAACTTCAAAATGCTACAATAATTGAAATACCAAGCGGCGAAGCAAATAAGACCATTGAAACCTGCATTGATATTTGGAAAACTCTAAGTGACAACCAAGTAAATAAAAAAGGACTTTTAATAAATTTAGGAGGAGGAGTAATTACTGACTTAGGGGGGTTTGTAGCCTCAACTTTTAAACGAGGAATAAACTTTTTAAATATACCCACCACATTGCTTGCTATGACGGATGCTGCTATAGGAGGAAAAACAGGGGTGGACCTCGACAATTTCAAAAATCAAATCGGAATAATCAATTCTCCAGTTGGAATTTATTACGATTCAAATTTTCTTTCCACGTTGCCAAAAAATGAGCTAATTTCTGGTTTTGCTGAAGTTTTAAAACATGGATTGGTAAATAGCAATTCCTACTGGAGTAAATGCACCAACATTAGTTTTGAAAATCTGAATTGGGAGGAAGTGATTTTAGGTTCTGTAGAAATCAAATACGGCATTGTTAAAAGAGATCCGTATGAGAAAGGAGAAAGAAAGCTCCTCAATTTCGGACACACCATTGGACATGCAATTGAAACCTTTATGATGAACCAATCAACCCCTATTCTACATGGAGAAGCAGTTGCAATTGGAATTATCTGCGAAAGTTATATTAGCACAAAAATAGCCAAATTATCAAAGGCAGAATTAGAAGAAATTACAACCCATATTTCAAAACTATTTCCAAAAATAGAATTGAAAAAATCTACTTTTTCAAACTTGATAGAATTGATGAAAAACGACAAAAAAAATATTTCAAATGAAATCAATTTTTCGTTGTTAGACAGTATCGGAAGCGGCATCTTTAACCAAAGTTGCTCTGAAGAAATGATTATTGAGTCTTTATCTTACTATATAGAACGCTAATTTGTGAAAATTTCAAAACCAAATAGCGATAAAATAACAGGTATTATTCAACTCGTTTCTTCGAAAAGTGAAAGTAATCGAGCGTTAATAATTCAAGCTATTTGCGATGAAACAATTTCAATCAAAAACCTTTCAACTTCTGATGACACAAACACGTTAAAATCATTACTAGGCAGTTACAAAAACAACAATGTTCTTGACGCTCATCATGCAGGCACGACATATAGGTTTTTGGTTGCTTTTTTAAGTTGTCAAATTGGTGAATGGACCTTGACAGGATCGGGGCGAATGAAAGAAAGACCTATTAAAATCCTGGTTGAAACCCTTAGGAAAAATGGGGCAAACATAAATTACCTAGAGAAAGATGGTTACCCTCCTCTATTAATAAAAGGATCGAATCTTGACCTGTCAAATATACAAATTGATGGTAGCATTAGTAGTCAGTACATTTCAGCTCTTTTACTCTTAGGACCATCAATGGTAAAAGCTACTAAAATCTCTTTTATTGATAGGATTATTTCCAAGCCATATATAAACATGACGCTTGCGATAATGGAATATTTTGGAGCAAAAACAAAATGGGAAAACGGATCTATTCTTATTGAAAAAACCCCCTATAAAACGAATAGTTTAAGCATTGAATCAGATTGGAGCGCAGCATCATATTGGTATCAAATAGTTAGCTTAAACAATGATTCATCTGTAGTAATTGAAGGACTTAAAAAGCAAAGTTTTCAAGGCGATTCAGAGGTGGCTAATGTATTTAAACAACTTGGTGTAGATACAATATATAAGGAAAATTCAATTAGCATTTCTAAAGAGAACTCTACTCCTTCAAGGAAAATTGAATTAAACCTCAACAATACGCCCGACTTGGCACAAACAATTATCTGCACCTGTGCTGGACTTGGAATTGAAACGATAATTTCTGGCTTGGAAACGTTGGTAATCAAAGAAACTAACAGACTAGAAGCGCTTAAGAATGAATTGAAAAAATTCAGTGTTGATCTGGAAATAATCGAAAATCACACACTTTATTTACAAGGTGGACAAACAATTACAAATCCTACTTCAAATGTTGAGACGTACAATGACCACAGAATGGCAATGGCTTTCGCTCCTCTTTCTTTAGTAGTAGGTTCTTTCAAAATAAATAACCCTGAAGTCGTCTCTAAATCCTACCCAAATTACTGGAAAGACTTAGAGAGTGTTGGATTCAAAATTCAAGACTAGTTTTTCACCAAAACTTTAGAACCAATAAATTTACCTGAATTCAACACTGAAACTAGATACTGTCCATTTGATAAATCAGAGATGTCTAGAAAAATTTGGGTTGCTACAGAAATTATATTTTTAAGTAACTTTCCGTTCATGTCGTATATCCCGATTGTATATTCTCCTGAATCATACCCAGATAAATCAACATTTACAGTCTCTTGAGTCGGATTTGGGTATATACTAAATACTTGCTCCGTAACTTCCTCTTCAACTCCGACATATCCATTTTCCCATCCAAATGTATACTCTCCAGACAAAAGATTGTTAATGTCCACATATGCATTAGCGTTCATTGCAGAACCCAACGTATTGACTACGTAATCAGAAGCAACCTCCCAATCATCAGAAGGACTTTCTCTATAAAAAACTCTTAAACTATCTTCAGTAAACCCAGCTTCCGCTACTAAACTATTATCTAGGTTTCCGGAACTTCCAGTCGTACCATTTAGAAATATTCTCCCCGAAGCTTCGTGCCCATTATTTGTCAATCCAGCAACTCTCCAGTACCTTTCCTGAGAAAGAGAATATCTATAGCTTTTTAAATTGTCCTTAAAAGGATCTGGTGCCACCCAATGATGTTCCAGCCTCAAAAAAGCTGAATCTGAAACAGCTGTTGTTGTTACCTTGAACATTGGATAAGATTTATCCTTAATACCATTAGAAGTAATTACGATATTCTCACCTGTCACTGCTTGACTAATTTTATCCAACCCATTTAAGTAAGAAATCACTGGGGGAAAAGGAACTGTAAATTGGAAGTTGTCCGACTGACCACTCATTATAAATGAAGCGGTATACTCCTGCCAATCATCATCCATAAATGTAATCTCTAGCGGAACATTTGCATAAAAATTAGGAGCCGCCTTCAGCTTTTGTTTAACAAACACATCCACTGTATAATTTCCTCCTGAACCGGAAATTAATGTCGAATCAATACTAAAATGCGGAAAACCTGGATTAAAAATCCAATCGTTAAAAAAGTCAGTTACATCTATTCCGCTTATTGTGTTTAAATGATTCATAAAATCAGTAGCATCAACATCTTCAAATAAGTGAGCTGCTAAAAACGACTTTAACCCTACGAAGAATAATGAATCTCCCAGGTATCCTCGCAATGCATGCGCCACATCTGCACCCTTGTTATAGGAATGATCGCCATACGTAATTTGATGCGGGACACCACTCAAAGCAAAATATCCACCATCACTGATATGTGCATGATGCAACACATCCTTATGATTTAACTTTATATCATTTATATAAGCATCATAACCATATAAATACTCTAAAAACAATCTCTCTGAGTATGATGCCATCCCTTCATTAATCCACATATCTTCTGCTGTTCGACATGTCACTAAATTACCCCACCAATGATGCGCCAATTCGTGTGCCATTAATGTTTCGTATGTTAATGCGCCATTTGCAGTAGAGCGAGGATATGCAATAGAAGTAGCATGTTCCATCGCTCCCGAATTAAATGGGACTAAATGAAAACCGACCTTATCCCAAAGATAAGGACCATACCCTTCTTCAAAAGCTTCAATAGCTCCGTGCAGGTTAGTAAAAGAAGCTTTAAAATTATTCGTGTCCACCGGTTCCGAAATTAAAAATACCGGAGTAGTATTCGCAGTAACGCTGCTAACGTAATCTTGATAGACATGGGTATAATTACCCACAGCTACACAAGCCAAATAGGTAGGGATTGGAGAATCCATTCTCCAAGTTCTAACCAGAGAGTCTATTCCAACAACTTGATCATTTACTATATATCCGTTTGCATAAGCTGTTTTACCGGCATCAGTCAAAATGGAAAAATCATATGTTGCTCTTTCAACAAAATTATCAAAACATGGGTGCCATACCCTACCATAATTATGGGGATCAGCGTCAAACCCAACACCCAGATTATAAGAATAACTACCTTGAAAATACCATCCACCCCATCCAGACGGATCCCCTTGAGGAGAACCATTATAATAAACTACTACACTACTTGTATCATCAACATTTAATGGTACGGGTAAAGTAACCGAAAGCAAGGTATCGTTATAGGTAGAGGCAAGCAACTGCCCTTGTGATGTAATTGAATCGACCAGCATTTGCAATAAATCCAAATCCAAAACCGTCACATTATTTTTTAAAGACACGAATTGTATCTCACATGATCCTGTGATTTTTTGATTACCATAATCTGTAATATCTAAGTAAACATTATAATTAAGTACATCTATAGTGTCACTGCGAGTATTAGACGCTTTTTGATTTAATTGAGCACTATGATGTTTGTGATTGCAGTTATATTGAGATTTCATAGAAAATAAAATCCCGACAAAAACAATGCTCAATAAAATTCTACTCATAATTACTAAGGTTTTAATTACAACAAAGGTATTAAAATTCAGAAAACACTATTTTGAAAAAAACTTCAACTTACTTTACTGCTGAAAATAGATTCAGTTGAATTCTTTTCGTATTTTTAGAGTCTGCACCTTACAAAAAAAATGCAATGAAGCCATCAGCGGAGTTATTTGATCTTGTTAAATCATTAAGTAAATCAGAAAAGAGATTTTTTAAATTATCTTCTTCTTTACAAACAGGTGAAAAAAACTATCTGCAAATTTTTGACGCCATCGAAAAGCAATCTAGCTATGATGAAGCAGCACTGAAAAAGCAATTTGCAAAAGAGACTTTTGTTAAACATTTCCCTTCTGAAAAAAACCATCTATACAAGACAATTCTTAAAAGTTTACGAGGGTTTCATGCCGACAACTCTATAAATTCTGTGTTAAAGCAAGAAATAAAAAACGTCGAAATACTTTACCACAAAGCACTCTATAAAGAATGTAAGAAATTCTTGACAAGGGCTAAAAAAATGGCTAAAGATTATGAAAAATTCTATTATTGGTTTGAACTTATTAATTGGGAAAAACAATTAATCGAAGAAGAATATGAAAGAGGAATTTTCACCTACGATCTTAACAAGTTAATTAGTGAAGAATTATTAGTAATTGAAAAACTGAGAAACCTTGCAGAATACCAAATGATCTATTCTCGTATCAATTACATTTTCAGAAGTGGAAGTTTCACCAACAACGAGGAGGAGAAAAAAGAAGTTCAAATCATCTCCAACCATCACTTAATAAAAGGCAAAAACACTGCAATTTCAGAAAGAGCAACTTCAATTTGCTACTACATTCAAGGCTTATGTAATATCACAATAAGAGATTTTCACACTGCTTTAGAAAAATTAAATCGTACAAAAACTATTTTGGATAACAACTCCAAAATAAAACAAGACTTAGCTACTAGATATGTGCGCACCATGAAAAACTTAATTTTCATGAATATCTCTACTAAAAACCTTGACAAAGCTCAGGAACTCATCAACGAGATGAAAAACTTGCCGTCCCAAAAAGGATTTAATACGGTTGATGTAGAGCTTAAAATTTTCACGTTTAGTCATAATACGCAGGTAATGGTCCATGACAGAAGGGGAGAGTTTGAGGAAGCAATCGTAACTGTTGATTCAATGGTTGAAGGTTTAAAAAAATATGAAAACAAACTAAGTAAAGAGCAGGCAATTCTGTTTTATTATAACATTGCCTACATCTATTTTGGAGTTGGTAATTTCAAAGAAGCTTTGAGATGGATAAACAAGATTTTGAATGATAATGAACAAACCCTTAGACAAGATGTTTATACGTTTTCTAAAATATTCAACCTTATTATTCATTACGAATTAGGCAACAACGACTTACTTGAATACACTGTTAAATCTACTTCAAGACATTTAAAGAAAACAAACAAGGACTATTTAGCGCAGGACTCGATTATAAAGTTTATTAAGAAATTAATTAAGCTAGATAAGAAAGAAGATGAATTGCAGCACTTTATTAATGGAAAAATAGAGCTAGAAAACCTCTTCAAAGACCCTAATGAAAGAATTGTTCAAGAATACTTTGATTTTTTAGCTTGGTACAACAGTAAGATTGACAATACTTCTTTCCCAGAAGCGATTAAAAAGAAACTGATCTCATCTTAAAAGTTACAGCTCTTTCTCCTTCCGGTCTTATTCCGCTAATTATAACTCGCAAAGAGTCTTTTGAAGTTTTAAGATACCGAATTTTTTGAGGGAAATCATTTACCGGATTTTCAAAAATAGCTTCGTTATCATTCATAAATATTAACGAAAATGGAATCATCGCTTCGCCTGCAGGACGAGCAATATATTTTATTTCCCCATTCACTTCTCTAATACAAAGCGCAGACGTAATGGTTGTATCATTTTCCTTAATAGAAATCCCTTTCCCACTAATGGAGTCTGGATAACATTTCCATTTCTCCATAAAACTAACTTTAGGCGTTCTAAAGGAAAACGCCGTCGAATCCAACCAAACACCTTCAATCCATTTTAAATTTTCGATGACGTATGTTTCATTAGGTTCGCCATTTACTATTTCGGAGAGATCAGTTGTAGATTCGTTGTTACCCGAACAACTAATAATAAAAAACACTAGAAGTACATTTAAAATATTATTCATCATTCGCTCTTTGTCTATTGATTTCATACATTACGACTGAAGCTGATACCGCTACATTTAATGACTCAATTGTACCAAACATAGGGATTTTAACTCTTCCATCGCACATTTTTAAATACTCAGAAGACACCCCATTTTCTTCACTCCCCATTATGACAGCGACCGGTCCAGTAAGACTTGTATTAGGTAATAAATCTTCCGTTTTTTCTGTACAACCCACTACTCTAACTCCATAATCTTTCAAGTATTGAATTACATCCTTTAAGTTATGTTCTTTACAGACTGGAATTTTATTTAATGCGCCAGCTGATGTTTTGACCGCATCTGCACTCACTAAAGCAGATCCTTTAGCAGGGATTACGATTGCATGAACACCATTACACTCTGCGGATCTTGCAATCGAGCCTAGGTTTCTAACATCCGTAACCCTATCAAGAATGAAAATAAATGGATCTTCTCCATTATCATAAATTTGCGGCAACACATTTTCCACCGAATAATAGTCTATTGGAGAAGTAAAAGCAATTGCACCTTGATGGTTCTTTCGCGTTAAACTGTTTAATTTCTGAATAGGAACTCTTTGCACCAGAATATCATGCCCTCTAATTGCGTCTTTCAATTCGTTGTGTAAATCTCCTTGAACACCGGCCTGCATTAGTAATTTATTAATTGTTTTTCCGGCTTCAATAGCTTCGATAATAGCACGAATACCAAAAATAAAATACGTGTCTTTTTTATTATGCTCCATTAAATATAACTTTAATTAATCCAATATACACGTCCATTCCTCCATGCATCTACTGCACGATACCAGTGTGTTCGATATCCCGGACCTCTAATTAACTTATAATCATTGTTTGTAAATGGATTATTTACTTTATAAAAAGTAAATCTTAAAGAAAGTGTATTTGTTTCTTCACCATAAATCCACGTTTCAGAATCATTCGATTTATTGACAACTTTTGGAGGTCCAAAAATCAAACTAATCATCCCTCTATCCGTTTTCCAACCTTCAATATAGCTTGTAAAATATTGATTTGCTGTTTGCACTCTATTATAGAATTTTTTTATTAACTCTCTGCCTCTCTCTTTGCTTCCAGTCTTATTAATCCAAAATTTATCCACACTCTTTTTTAAATCGCTACTCAATAAAAAACTATTATATTCATTCTTAGTACAGATATACCTCAATGGATAAAACATTTCCTCAGTTGTTTTGATTAATGGAAAACCTACCTGATGTCTAAACAACGTATACCCCTCTCTAGACGAAGTGTCCGTTTGAAACTGAACGAAACCAGAATCCTGAACAGTAAAGTTCATTCTCCCTTCAGCATTCAAAGAATAAACAACTATGCTGTCTGGATAATATTTAAAAGGTTTTGACACGACAACACTAAAAGGAGGTACAGCTAATGGGAATTTCCGATTATAAAACCTTCCTTGAAAATCAGAATTCTTATTCATTTTTGACTCAACAACAAATTCATTGTCATTTACAATGTATTTAGTAAACAAAGGAACTTCTTCTGGTAGTTTTTTTAATAAAAAGAATTGACTTCCAGATGTTTTTCTTTTATCTACAAGCAAATGGGCTTCATCAACACTACCTCTGTTTAAATCCGTTGTCAGCAGCTTAAGAAAATATTTACCTCCCATCGGAACAGGAATCGAAAAGTTTCCCAATATCGATTTGGTGGACTTTTCATCTGTTATGTCTTCTATCTTTCGAGAAGCACTGTCCAAAATAATTTTTGAATCTATTCCACTGTATAATCTAAAATGAACAAGGACAGAAGCATGATAAGGTTCTGACTTATCTTTCCTTACATAAAGTAATTCTGAAGAGTTGATATTAAAATAAACTTGACTTGAATCTTTCTGATGGTGATATATTATATAATCCGGCTGTAATATACTTGCCGTTCCAGAATAGAGGTGAGCATAGTTAACATTATATGTGCTTGTATTACATCTACTAAAAAAAGAAAGGGCTAAAATCAATAGAAAAAACCAACTGTATGACCACTTATTTAAAATCAATTTCTACTTATTTTAGTCGTCAAAGTTATTGATTTAATTATCACCTTGTGATAATAGGAGTAATCAATTCGTTACTTATATTTAAAGCTCTATCAATTAATACTATCTTGTATAAGATGGAATCATTACTTGTTGCTCCAAAATGGTAATACCTAGGCTCTAAGGTGGTTTTAATTTCACCCTTTAAAGCTTTGTTCTGTCCAATTGGCGTTATATTTTCAATTCTAAATGCTAACGTAATTGGATCAGCCGTTGGGAAGTTATTCGGATCAGAAGTTCCTCTTACCGTATCCCCATCAACAATTTCGTAATAGTCAAAATACATATTATAATAGTAATAGGAGCTTGGTTCAAAAGGAGTTAACGTATCCTCTATATCTAAACCAATATCTCCATCTCCATCGGTAAAACTTATAACAAATATCCCTGAAGAATCCCCTTGAGCTTCAAAACTAACGAACTCAATTTTTGGCTCATCAGCAAATTCTTCTGGCTTTAAACAAGATGAAATCAAGAAAGTGCCGAGTATTACAAATACAACTGTTATTTTTGTGATGAACTTCATACCGAACTATAAAAGTACAATTTTATTTACAAACATGTCTAAACTTTCCTTTGATATAAAGACTATTTTCGATATCAGCTCAGACCTTGAGTTTAACGAAAAAGCTTTGAAAATATTTCATTGGCAAGCCAAAAATATTCCTGTTTATAAAGAATATATTTCATCATTGGAGCTAAAGCCGGAAAACATCAATAAAATTGAAGAAATACCTTTCCTTCCAATTCAATTTTTTAAATCGCGAGAAGTAATTGAAAAAAGCCATGCTCCGGAGACAATCTTTAAAAGTAGTGGGACTACTGAAACGGGGAGAAGTCAACACTTTGTGGCGGACTTAAATCTTTATCAGCAATCATTCACAAAGGGATTTGAGTTAGCGTATGGTAAAGTTTGTAATACTTGTGTAATTGCTCTTTTGCCAAACTATCAAGAGCAAGGTGACTCATCACTAGTTTATATGATAGATTCTCTAATTAAGGGATCTAATCATTCAAAAAGTGGATTCTATTTAAATGAAAAAAACGCACTGTTGGACACATTGTTAGAATTAAAAAAATCAAAAACCAAAACTTTACTAATTGGAGTGACCTATGCCCTTTTAGACTTCATAGAAAAACAAAAAATAGATTTCAGTAACCTCATCGTTATGGAAACAGGAGGAATGAAGGGTAGAAGAAAAGAAATCGTTAGAGAAGAGCTGCACGAGATGCTATGTGCTGGCTTTGGAGTATCTCAAATTCACAGTGAATATGGCATGACTGAACTTCTATCTCAAGCATATTCCTCTGGAAACGGCGTATTTAACGCCCCTGCCTGGATGAAAATTTTAACCCGTGAAATAAACGACCCTTTGTCACTTTGCAAGGAAAGTAAAACCGGAGGTGTTAATGTTATTGATTTAGCCAATATAAATAGTTGCTGTTTTATTAGCACTCAAGACCTGGGAAGAACATTAGGTGATAACCAATTCGAAATTATTGGTCGGTTCGACAATTCAGACACAAGAGGGTGCAATCTGATGATTGGTTAAATCTTCTTGAGTTCAAGAAGATTCGAATCGGTGCACCATTCAAAATATTTACTTACATTTATGCACTTAAATTAGCAGCTACTTTCTAATACTGAAAAGCGGAACAAAATTTGATAACTCTATAAAAAAAAATACACATGAAAAATATAAAATCATTTCTCATTTTATTGACAGTTGCTTTAAGTCTTGGAGCTTGTAAACAAAAAATATCTTATACCAGAGATGTTCTTAAAAGATATCATTTGACAGAGAGTGAAATTGATAAGCTGCAGTATTATTTAGTGAATGATGTGGTTATCTATAATGCATCAACAGAAGGCAGTAACACTGAGCTTGTGGATGGAGAAATTGTGGTTAACGAAGAGCAAAGTACAGATAAAATAATCTTTAGAGCTGGTACAAAAGGAATTCTTGAAAAATCTATTTCCGAAAATAAAATTGCGATTCGATTCGAAAATGGAGAAGACAAAACATTGATTTTTGGTTCGTCATCTATGAAAGGGAGATATTCGCTTCAAGCTGAAAAATGGAATCCAAATGGACAAGGACAAATTACCTATGGTGGAGAAAAATACGTTACTTCCAAATACAGTAAAAATGCCTATATCGCTATTAAACTTAGACGAAATAGTGATAAAAGCAACAGCCAAAGAGTTGTAAAAGGAAAGAAATTGAAAAAAGGATAAAACCAAAGCGACCTCGCTTGTTACAATATCAATAAAAGCTGTGTTTAACTACACGGCTTTTATTATGAAATAATTTTTCTTACCTCTTTGCAAAAGGATATAACTTCCGTCAATCAAGTCTGAGGAACCAATATCTTTTGTCCCTGCTACTTTTTCTTTATTTACAGAAATGGAATTTTCTTTTAACGCCCTACGCGCCTCACCGTTTGAACTTAAAAAGCCTGTTTTATCACAAAGCACATCTATTATATTAATTCCTGCTTCTAATTCAGATTTTGAAACTTCTGCTTGCGGAACTCCCTCAAAAACGTCCATAAAAATAGCTTCGTTCATTCCTTTTAAAGCTTCAACAGCTTCATCCCCTTTTTTAAATAAAATTTCAGAAGCATCAATTGCACTTTTATAATCTTCTTCAGAATGCACTCTAATTGTAATATCTTTTCCCAGCTCTTTTTGAAGTAAACGTAGATGTGGCTGCTCATTATGCTTCGCCTCAATCTCTTGAATTTCTTCTTCGGCTTTCAAAGTAAATATTCGAATATATTTAGCCGAATCCTCATCACTTGAATTAATCCAATATTGGTAAAATTTATAAGGCGATGTTCTATTTTTATCTAACCAAACATTTCCTCCTTCTGTTTTGCCAAATTTACTACCATCTGCCTTTTTAATTAAAGGTGTAGTAACAGCATAAGCTTCTCCACCGCCTTTTCTTCTAATTAGTTCGGTTCCTGTTACAATGTTTCCCCATTGATCAGAACCCCCTAGTTGGACTTTACATCCTTTGTTCTTATTCAACCAGTAAAAATCATACCCCTGAACTAACTGGTATGAAAACTCTGTAAATGATAAACCTGTTTCTAATCGAGACTTCACAGAGTCTTTTGCCATCATATAATTGACAGTAATGTGCTTGCCAATGTCACGGATAAATTCTAAAAAATTCATATCCTTAAACCAATCATAGTTATTCACCATTTCTGCTGAATTATCACCACAATCAAAATCTAAAAACTGCTCTAATTGCTTTTTAACACAAGCTACATTATGGTCTAAAGTACTACTATCTAATAAATTCCTTTCTTCTGACTTTCCAGATGGATCTCCAACCATACCCGTTGCACCACCCACTAAAGCAAAGGGTTTGTGACCCGCTCGTTGAAAATGAACTAAGGTCATAATTTGAACCAAACTTCCTATATGCAAAGAATCCGCTGTTGGATCAAAACCAATATAACCAGCTGTCATTTGTTTATTCAGTGCATCGTCAGTTCCTGGCATCATATCGTGAATCATACCTCTCCACTTCATTTCTTCTATAAACCCCATACTCTTTTTGATAATATTCAACAAAGGTAAAATTTTCAAAAAGGTAGTATTCAGTATTTTGAAAAATGTTTTTCCCGAACAGTAATTCTACTTGACGCACTATGTGAAAAGGCTATATGATTTTGTCCAGCAGTTGTAGTGAATTCAAAATAATTATTACTTTCACCGTCCTAAAAAATAAATTTAACAACAATGAAAATAGCTAGAATCACTTTCTTAACAGGAACCATCTTTTTTGGGATTATCTGCGGATTAGGGCATTTAACCTTTGAATTACTGGAAGAAAAACAACAAGATGTGGTGGAAAAATTAAAAGAGTTGACCGTAGTATTTCCGGACAGAGAAAGTGATATGTTTTTACTTATTACAGGCTTTAGCTTGCTTATGGGGGTTATGCTCTTGGCCTATGGAATTATTAATCTGCTTTTAACAGTTAAAAATAAGAAAATACAACTACCTTCTAAAACCATTGTATTAGCTAACTTGGTATTCTCATTTATTGCATTCACCATCGCCTATCAATACTTCTTCATCTTCCCTATCGCTTGCACTGGAATTGCAATGCTTTGCTTTCTCATTTCACTTATCCTGTATAATCGTAGTAGTTACTGAAAGGGTTCTAATATCCGGCGCACAACAATGTTTCAGCAATTTCTGGAGCTTGTTTATGCCCAACACCTTTAATGTAATATTGAAATATTTTCTTATTCTCCTTTGCACACATTTCCAATTTCAATTTCTCTTTATTCTTGTCTGAAAGTTCGGTTCGGATAACTTGTATTTTTTCAAAAGGGAACCTTTTGTGGACTTCTCTAAAAGCGCTGTACAACACTCTGCTCTCTACCTTCCATCTCTTGCCTGAATTAGAAGAGGATAAAACACTATTTGCCTTTAAACCTTCTTGATCTATTTGCAATTCTACAATAGCGCCTCCACTTGGAGCTTTATGACAACTGATAACTTTAATGTACATTCTTACTAATTATCCTATAAAATTACTCTTTATTATTCTTAAAAGCTCCAATCACGTCTATAATAGAGCCAAAAGTACTTAACATCTTAGACGCTATATCTTCTTGATTTACCCACTGTACATTTGTTATACCTTCTTCTTCTTGAGGCAACAATTCTTCAGCACCATCATATTGCATTAAATACCAATGGGTCGGTTTTATACAATTTTCTCCGTAAGTATCATATGTGTGATATGTTACTAATAGCTTACTTATTAATGTTGGTTTAATCCCACATTCCTCTTCTACTTCACGGATAGCAGCAATTGAAATTGCTTCTTCATCCTCCACTTTTCCTTTTGGCAAATCCCAAAAACCATTTCTAAAAATAAAAAGAACTTGATTTTTATTATTAATGACTACCCCACCGGCAGCCTGAACTGTTTTATATTTACCAAAAAACAATTTCCACACTTCATCAAAACTGACTCCTTGTACGTATATATAGTTCTCTGAAGCGGAATGCTTGTCTAAAACTATTTCTTTATCGTCCTTATTATCACACGAATACACAAATTGAGAATCTAATGTTGAAATATCTTCATCATTTTCGATGAAGAATATTGGCTTATTCTTGATAAAAACTTTATACATTTGCAGTCATGTTTAATAATAAAGAATGCGGGCTAAAAGTAGCAGAATTTTTGTTACAAATCAAGGCGATTAAATTACAGCCAAACGATCCTTTTACGTGGGCATCTGGATGGAACTCACCAATATATTGTGATAATAGAAAAATATTGTCTTATCCTAAAATAAGAACCTATATAAGGCAACAATTTGTTGAGATGATTTTAGATACTTACGGTAAGCCGGATGTAATAGCAGGAGTTGCTACTGGAGGCATTGCAATTGGTGCATTGGTAGCTGAAGAAATGGGGGTTCCGTTTGTCTATGTTCGATCATCTACTAAAGGCCATGGTCTTCAAAACAAAGTTGAAGGGGTTTTAGATTCTAGTCAAAATGTTGTAATTGTTGAAGATTTAGTTTCTTCGGGCAAAAGCAGCCTTGATGCTCTAGAAGCTATTAAAGAAATTGGATGTAATGTAAAAGGAATGGCCGCTATCTTTACTTATGGGTTTGGCATTGCTCAGGACAATTTTAATGTAGCTAATTGCAAATTAGCTACATTAAGTGACTACACTTGCTTATTAAAACAAGCCACAGCTTCCAATTATATCAATGAAAAAGACATTTCATCTCTTAAAGAATGGAGAACAAGTCCATCTTCTTGGAAACAGAATTAAATTTAGAACTTAATAGTATGACCAAAATAGAAAGTAAAAAAGTAAATGTAGCTTGTAGTGCAGAAGATTGCTATGCGTTTCTAACTGATTTAAATAACTACGAATTACTTTTACCAAAAGATAAAATTTCTAGTTGGGAGTCCGACGAGAAAAAATGTTCGTTCAAAATACAAAAGACATATAAACTAACACTTGTTTACAAAAATGGATTACCGCATAATGAAATCCATTTGGTAAGTGGTGAAAATTCTCCATTTTCGTTTTCTTTAAATATTATGCTAACGGAATCAGATGGAACTTGTGACGCACAACTATTATGTGAAGCGGATATCAATCCATTCTTGAAAATGATGGTTGAAAAACCATTAAATAACCTTTTTGACTATATGGCTGACAGATTAGTTAAAGTAAAAGAATAGGTTTAAAATACAAACTCTAGTTCCTTAATATCGAAATTAAACAACTGCCCCTCTTTTGCTTCAATTTCTAACTGTCCATTTGAAAATACATTTACAATTTTCCCTATAATTTCTCCTTGCGATGTTTTATACCTGCGCATTTCATCTATAAACAATAAATTAGTAAGGTATTCTTCATGTATCTCAGAAACACCTTCTCTTTGAAACCGTAAATAACAGATTTCGATACTTTTAAGAAGGCCTTCCAATACTGATCTTAACTCTAATTCTTTCTTTAATTCAAGTATCAAGCTTGTAACTCGAGGCAAATTTTGAAAATTGGTTTGATTTACATTTAATCCAATTCCAATTATTGCACATTCGAAATTATTGCCTTTAAATTGGTTTTCAATTAGAATTCCACAAATTTTCTTTTCCCCTACATAAATATCATTGGGCCATTTTATAAAAACATACTCCTCTACCACAGTTTCTAAATATTTGCATATTGCTAGTGAAACCATTTTACTAATTACAAATGCTTCGTTTGGAGAGACTTTTTTAGGTTTAAGTACTAATGAAAAAGTAAGGTTTTTACCAGGCTCAGAAACCCAAACATTCCCTCGTTGTCCTTTTCCACTTCCTTGGTAATGGGCAACAACAACTGTTCCTTCTAATGCATCATTTTTGGTTACTAAATCCGATGCATAATTGTTTGTTGAATCAACTACCTCTAATTCAACAATGTTTTTCCCTATGTACAATCTTTCTAGCATTTCTCTAAGGTGCTGATAATTGCCTAAAATAAGGGATTCTAATTAAGAATTATTTACTTTTGCCGCACAAAAAATTATTTCATTTAATGAAAGTAACTAAAAACATAAGTTCTAAAGCTCTAAAAGAAGCTATTGTCAAAGGAATGCAAGATGTAAATGCACATGATATTGTATGTGTCGACTTACGTAAAATACCGAGTGCAGTAACCGATTTTTTCGTTATTTGTCATGGTAATTCTTCAACACAAGTTGAAGCAATATCAAAATCAATAGCTGAAACCACTCTAAAAGACATTAATCAAAAGCCTTGGCACCAAGAGGGTAAAACAAATGCGGAGTGGATATTATTGGACTATGTGGATGTAGTTGCACATGTCTTTTATAGTGACGCTAGAGAGTTTTACAACATTGAAGGTCTATGGGGAGATGCCCAAATAGAAAAGATTGAAGACGTTACAATATAATTTGGTTTGGTTCGTCATAAGTAATCAGAACAAACTATATCATTGAAAAAACATTAGAATGGCGAACAAGCAACCAAAAAAGACTACGGACAGCAAAGGGAAAAAACCAGCGTTTAACTTTTACTGGATATATGCTATTATAGCCGTTATTCTTATTTCAATCAACCTATTCAATTGGGATGGAGGAGTAAGAGAAATAACTCCTCAAAAGTTTAAAACTGAAATGTTGGAAAAAGATCAAGTTGCAAAACTTGAGATTGTCAACAAGGAAATTGTTAGGATTTACATTAAGCAAGAATCATTGAGTAATGATACGCATAAAAAGCTTGATGAAAAAAGCTTATTTGGCGGCAGTAACAGAGGGCCACATTACTTCTTTACTATTTTGAATGATGAAAAATTAAAGGATGACATTACCATTTGGGAAGACCAATATGGAATAGAGGTCAAAGGAACTAAAGAAGAAAACTATGGAAGAGAACTCTTTAGTTGGCTGATCTTTATTGTAATCATGATTGCCGTTTGGGTATTCATCATGAAACGTGTTGGAGGTGGTGCTGGAGGAGGCGGAAGTCAAATCTTTAATATTGGAAAATCAAAAGCTCAAGTATTTGGAAAAGGAAAAAGCACCAATGTTAGCTTTAAAGATGTAGCGGGGTTGGAAGAAGCTAAGGAAGAAGTACAAGAGATTGTTGAGTTTCTTAAAAAGCCAAAAAAATATACTGATTTAGGAGCGAAAATTCCAAAAGGAGCATTACTAGTGGGCCCTCCTGGAACTGGAAAAACATTATTAGCAAAAGCTGTTGCTGGAGAAGCTGAAGTTCCATTCTTTTCTCTTTCTGGATCAGATTTCGTTGAAATGTTTGTTGGAGTTGGAGCCTCTAGAGTTAGAGACTTATTCAAACAAGCAAAGGAAAAAGCACCAAGTATAATCTTTATTGATGAAATTGATGCAATTGGTAGAGCCAGAGGCAAGAACCCTAATATGGGGTCGAATGATGAAAGAGAAAATACATTAAATCAACTTTTAACTGAAATGGATGGTTTTGGAACGAACAATGGTGTTATTATTCTTGCTGCTACCAACAGAGCTGATGTTTTGGATAAAGCACTATTGAGAGCTGGACGTTTTGATAGACAAATTTATGTTGATATGCCAGATTTAAATGAGCGAAGAGCAATCTTCGATGTTCATTTAAAACCTCTTAAAAAAGTAACAGATCTTGATATTGACTTTTTAGCGAAACAAACGCCTGGTTTTAGTGGAGCGGATATTGCAAACATTTGTAACGAAGCAGCACTAATTGCTGCTAGACATGATAAAAAACAAGTTGAAAAACAGGACTTTTTAGATGCAGTGGATCGGATTATTGGCGGATTAGAAAAGAAAAATAAAATCATTTCCAAAGAAGAAAAAAAAGCAATTGCAATACACGAAGCTGGGCATGCTACTGTTAGTTGGATGGTTGAACATGCCAATCCACTTGTGAAGGTAACTATAGTTCCAAGAGGAAAAAGTTTAGGTGCTGCTTGGTATTTGCCGGAGGAGAGACAAATAACCACTACCGAACAACTACTTGATGAAATGTGTGCCGCCTTAGGAGGTAGAGCAGCCGAACTAGTAACTTTTGGGAAAATTTCTACGGGGGCATTAAGCGATTTAGAAAAAGTAACCAAAACTGCTACAGCAATGGTTACCATTTATGGCTTGAATGAAAAGGTTGGAAACGTATCTTATTATAATTCTCAAGGTGATGGTTATGGCTTTTCCAAGCCTTATAGCGATGACACTGCAAAGATAATTGATGATGAAGTAAAAAACATGATCGAAGAGCAATATCAAAGAGCAATAAAACTCTTGGAAAAAAACAAGGATAAACTAACTTTATTAGCAGACAAGCTATTAGAGAAAGAAGTTATCTTTAAAGACGACTTAGAAGCTGTTTTTGGAAAAAGAGCTTGGGTAGAAAAGAACATAACCGAAGAGGCGAAGATAGTTCCTGAAGTTAAATTACCGAAAGTGTCCGAAGTAACTCCAGAGGAAAAAAGCGAAAACATTAAGGAAGAAAAGCCTGCTTCTAAATCTGTTATTACTGAGGAAATAAAACCTAAAGGAGATGATTCTAATGATAAAAGTGAATCTAAACCAGAAGGGGAAACGAATTAATCAAGTTTGAAAGAATTACTTACAAGAGCAACCACCGGAGCGATATTTGTTGCGGTATTGATTGGAGCCATTGTCTGGAATAAATATTCCGTGGCAGGGCTCTTTTTCGTTATTTCTATACTTGGCTTGCTAGAGTTTTTTAAACTCATGGAAAAAGGCGGTTTTAAACCAAAAAAGAGTATATCCTCTGTTGTTGCCGGCCTAATTTATGGGATCATAGTCTATTTTAGTTTTGGTTATGGCAACTTCTCTTACTTACTCTTTATCTTCCCTTTGTTGGTCTTATTGGTAGTAATTGAACTCTTTCGAAAAAGTGAAACACCGGTATCAAACTTTGCCTTTTCTGTAATGGGAGTAATGTACGTGGTTATCCCATTTTCTATCCTAAATTTTTTCGCCTATGGCTCTCCATATGATGAAGTTTTAGAGATCAATGACAGATATGACTACATTTTTCTATTAGGCTTCTTTGTAATACAATGGGCAAGTGACACGGGGGCGTATTTAGCTGGTTCTGCTTTTGGTAAAACTAAATTATTCGAACGTATTTCACCAAACAAAACATGGGAAGGAGCTGTTGGTGGAGCTGTTATTGCATTAGCCACAGGGTTTATATTTGCCTATTTTACGGGTAGCTCCATTTTACATTGGATGGTTTGCTCATTGCTAATTGTAGTGTTTGGAACACTGGGTGACTTAACAGAATCGCAAATAAAAAGAAGCACCGGTGTAAAAGACTCAGGCAATATTCTTCCAGGACACGGGGGTATATTAGATAGATTTGACGGGGTATTATTTTCCGCACCATTCGTATTGGCATATTTACATTTTGTAGATTTGATATAAGTTAAATATTCAACTATAAATAACATCAATGAAAATCCATAACGAAGGTTTTAAAATTATCATACTATTTTTCTTGCTTCTTGCAGGACTAGATTTTGTGTTTATCTATTTTATTCCCATAGTTTGGATATGGTCAATATTATTAGGTGCATCTATTATTTTCTTTTTTCTTATTGTTTCATTTTTTAGAGTTCCAAAAAGAGCTGTAACCATTGACGGAAATAAAATACTTGCCCCCTCAGATGGAAAAGTAGTTGTAATAGAAGAGATCCAAGAAACTGAATATTTAAATGATAAGTATACACAGATTAGCATATTTATGTCCCCCTTAAATGTCCACTGTCAGTGGTACCCAATAAATGGAATTGTAAAATATTTCAAATATCACCCCGGAAAATATTTAGTCGCGTGGCACCCAAAATCATCTACAGAAAATGAAAGAACCACTATAGTAGTTGAAGACATAGAAGGTAGAAAAATTTTATTCAGGCAGATTGCAGGAGCAGTAGCTAGAAGGATTGTTTATTTTGGAAAAGAAGGAGAAGAAGCTCGTCAAGATAAAGAAGCTGGATTTATAAAATTTGGTTCTAGAATAGACGTTTTCATCCCTTTAAAAAGCACAATAAATGTTAAAATAAATCAAAATGTCGTTGGTAGTCAAACTGTGCTGGCAAGTTTTGATTAATTTAATGTATATTTGAGAAAAATTTTTTTGAAAAATTGATACCTAATATATATGAAAAAAGTAATCTTATCATTCGGACTTGTTGCATTTATGGCAATTGGGGCTTCTGCTCAAACTACTTCTACTGCTGAAGTTACAAAAACAGAAACTAAAAAATCTTGCGCTAAAAAATCTTGTTGCAAGAAGAAAGCTGCTACTAATGGAACTGCCGCTACTACAACAAAAAAATGTTGTAAAAAGAAAGGTGCAAAATCTTGTGCTAAAAAGACTGAAACTAGCTCTAAATAAGTACAATCGATATTAAAGCCAAGCTAAAACTTGGCTTTTTTTAATTATAAAAACAACTATTAAACTAAAAAAAATGAAAAAATTATTATTCGGATTCGGAATATTAGCAATGTTATTTGCTACTGCAACAATTTCTTCTTGTGGAGAGGCTGAATCTACAGATGAAAAAACAGAATTGAAAGAAGGTGAAGACGGAGAAAATTCTTGTGAGCATAAATGTACTGATGAATGTAAAAAAGATGGAAAATGCACCCATAAATGCACTAAAGATTGTAAAAAATCTTGTTCTAAAGACAAAAAGTGTAAACATGGTGACAAAAAAGGATGCTCTAAAAAATGTTCTAAAGAGTGTAAAGAAGCGTGTAAAAAATTCTGTACTGAAGACTGTAAAGACGGTGAGCACTCTGACGAATGTAAAGCTGCTTGTAAAGCTCATTGTGATGAAGAAATGAAAAAACACTGTACTGCTGATTGTACTGAAGAAGCTTGTTCTGACGAATGTAAAGCTGCATGGGAAGCTGCTGGCGGAAAAACTTGTAACCACGGTGGAGAGCACAAATGTGGAGAAGGAAAATGTGGACACGGGGATGAAGAAGGTGCAGAGCACAAATGTTCAGATATGAAATGTGGAGAAGGAAAATGTGGACACGGGGATGAAGAAGGTGCTACAGAAGAAGAAATTGAATAAACTGCTTTAGATATATTATAAAAAAAGCTCGGTATGCACCGAGCTTTTTTTATGTCTAATAATTCTTATCTATTAATAAAACGTGTTACCAGCTTTTGCCATTCTTCTCAACATCGGACTACAACGGTATCGGTCTTCCAAATACTCATTGTACAAATCATCCAATCCATCAACACATTTCTGAATTCCGATTTCATCTGCCCAAACTAATAACCCTTTAGGGTAATTCACTCCTTTTGTCATTGCTAAATCTATATCTTCTCGGGAAGCTACGCTTAGGAACAAAGCATCAGCTGCCTCGTTGATTAACATCACTAGTACTCTCCATACAATTTGATCTCCTAGCTCTTTATTTTCATTTGCGATAGGCATTTCTACTCCATCTGTATAATCATAGTATCCCCTACCCGATTTACGACCGTACCATCCAGCCTCTGAATGTCTTTTTTGCGTAAATGAAGGTTTGTATCGCTGATCATAATAGAACGCTGCAAACACAGTCTCGGTAACCGTATAATTTATATCATTACCGATAAAATCCATTAGCGTAAATGGACCCATTCTAAATCCAGCAATTTCTTTCATTGCCCAATCAATTGTAGCAAAATCTGCAATTCCTTCTTCATAAATTCGCAATGCTTCTCCGTAAAAAGGTCGAGCAACTCTATTTACAATAAAACCAGGAGTATCTTTTGCTAATACAGTTACTTTTTTCCAGCTATCTACTAATTCTCTTGTTGCTGATGTAATAGCTTCTGCAGTTTGAATCGCAGGAATAATTTCTACCAATGGCATCAAAGGAGCAGGATTAAAAAAGTGAACTCCTATTACTCTATTTGGATTTTTACAAGCTGCTGCAATTGCAGCAACAGATAGTGATGAAGTATTAGTTGCTAGAACACAATCATCTCCACAAATCTCTTCCAACTGAGTGAATACTGATTTTTTGATCTCCAAGTTCTCTATAATTGCCTCAATAGCTATTCCAGACCCTTGCATTTCGTTTAAGTTGGATGCAGGAGTTATTCTTCCAAAAATTTCAGTAGAAGTCGACTCATCTATTCTTCCTTTTTCAACCAACCGAGCTAAAATATTTTGCAATTTATTCATTGCTTTCTCCAACGCATCTTGATTGGTATCGAATAGCACAACTTCATGTCCGGCAGTAGCAGCAACTTGCGCAATTCCACTTCCCATAGATCCAGATCCTATAACTCCAACTTTTATCATTCTGTATTTTTTTGTGAAGATAGAAAATCAGGATAATAAACTTGTGTTTCATTGGCAAAATCCTCTTTTCTAACTTACTTTGCAACATGAAAATTTCAGCATCCATTTTTTCTGATAGTGAGAAAAACATTCTTACTACCATTGATAACTTAAATAGCTATCATGTGGATGTAATCCATGTAGATTGTAAAAACAGGCTATCTATTTTTGATGATATTAAAGTTATTCGTGAGAATTCTAATTTACCGATCGATTTACATATCATTACAAACAATCCGGAAGCATATTACCCTGGAATTATTAAATACAACATTGATTATGTAACGTTTCAATACGAAGATTTAAAAGATAAGAAGCTTACAGTTCCATCTGATTACAAAGGTAAATTAGGAATAGGGATAACCACCTTTACGGATATCTCTGTATTTGAAAACTATAAAGATTCATTTGACTTTATTTTAATGATGGCCACTATCCCAGGTGAGAGTGGAGGAAGGTTCGATAAATCGAATTTTACCAAAATTCGTGAATTCAGTCAGCAATATCCTGAGAAAAAAATTCATGTTGATGGAGGTGTAAACGCAGAAGTTTCCTTTATTCTTAGAAACATGGGGGTTTACCTTTCTGTTTCTGGATCTTATTTGTTCAACTCGGTCTCTATTGGATCTGCATTGTTGAACTTAAAACTAAATGAAATTGAATCACATTTTTTAGTGAAAGATTTCATGCAGAAAACGGATTCTTCGCCTGTTATCAATAGCAAGGATTTAACCTTAGAAAGCTTATTACTTACTTTCAAAAAAGGAGCTTTAGGTTTTGCAATAATTAATGATGAAAATGACAAATTTGCAGGAATAATCGGAAACGCAGATTTACGAAACGGCTTATTAAAACATGTAAATGATTTGAATAGTTTGAACATGCAAGAACTCATAAACCCTAATCCTTTAGTGATTAATGAGAATATTAATGTTCATGAAATGCTTCAATTTATTAAAAAACAAACTAAACCCGTAATCTATTTACCGGTAGTCAATAACAATAACAATACAGTAGGAATAGTTAGTTTCCTCAACCTAATCAAAGGAGAATTATGATCATACATTTAAAAGAAAATATTGACGCAAATAAAGTTGAAGAACTTGCTGCACAAAGCAAATCTATTGCGTTAAAAACAGGCAGCTATACTCGTTTAATAACTTCTTCGAGCATTAAAGAACTTCCTTCTTTTTTTGATGATTATACCGACGAGTTCTTTACTATGGATTCAGATATCCAATTAGCTAGTAAAGATTACAGAAGCGATATTAAAGAAATAGATTTCGACACTTTTAAAATTGGAGGAACCACTAATAACACTGTTTTGATTGGCGGACCTTGTTCTGTAGAGTCTGAAGAACAAATAAATGCAAGTGCTGAACATTTAATCTCTATGGGATTAAAGACACTAAGAGCTGGCTGTTTTAAACCGAGAACTACACCCTATTCTTTTCAAGGAATGGGAATGGAAGGCCTGATGTTATTGGTGAAAATGAGAGAAAAGCATGGTTTAAAAATCGTAACGGAAGTTAGAGACTCTACTCATGTTCAAGCGATTATCGAACACAGTGATGTTATCCAAATCGGAGCAAAATCAATGTATGACCATGGTATTTTAAAAGCTTGTGGAAAACAAAACAAACCTGTTCTTTTAAAAAGGGGTTTTGGAACAACTCTTCAAGAGTTTGTTCAATGTGCTGAATTTATATTATCATCTGGAAATCCAAATGTTATTCTTTGCGAAAGAGGCCTGAGAACTTTCGAAACAAAGACAAGATTCACATTGGACCTTTGCGGTGTTGCGTGGTTAAAAGAAAAAACAAACTTGCCACTCATATTAGATCCAAGTCATGCTATGGGGCATGCCTTTGGAGTTCCTGATTTAGCAAGAGCTTGTACAGCAATGAACATAGACGGGCTATTAGTTGAAATGCATCCAAATCCAAAAGTGGCAAAATCAGACGCAAGTCAACAATTGAATTTTGAGGAGTTTAAAGCAATGAAAAAATCTCTTGACCCAATCGCTAACGCAGTTGGAAAAACAATCATATAATGGCATTAAGTAATATAAAATTTGTTGTTTGTGATGTTGATGGAACATTAACCGATGGTGGCATGTACATCACATCAGAAGGCACTCATTTCAAACGTTTCAATACCAAGGATGGTATGGCAGTTAAAATGCTTTATCAAAATGGATATCACGTTGGGTTAATCAGTCACAGTAAGACTACTGAAATGGTTACTGAAAGAGCGAATATGCTTAACATTAAACATTGTTATGTTGGACGCGATGACAAGCTTACTATCCTTAAAAAATGGATTTCTGAACTGGGAATCTCTTTGGAAGAAGTAGCCTTTTTGGGAGACGACAATAACGACAATAACGTTATGGAACATGTTGGTGTTTCAGTATGCCCAAGTGATTCTAGCAAAAGAATATTGAATACAGCAGATATCATTCTTGAAAGAAAAGGCGGTGATGCTTGCTTAAGAGAGTTTGTTGAAGAACACTTAGGTTTGGATTATAGAGATCTATAATGTTTATAGTTTACATCTTTCAAAATAAAAAAACACGTATCACTCAAATTGGGTTTACCGGAGACATAATTGAAACGCATAAACTGCTTGAAAAAAAGTTTAAGACAAAGTTATCTCTTGTTGGACAAGAAAAATATAAGTCAAAAAAAGATGCCATGATTCGGGTCAAACAATTACGTAATAAAGTTGAATAGCCTAAACCAAAAACTGAAACAAATCGGGCTTCTCATTCAAGTATTCACCAAAAAAACCCTTGTCTTTCATTCTCTTCTGGAGCGCACTAAACGTTGAAGAATTTTCAAGCTCTACACCGACTACAGCAGGCCCCATATTCCGGTTATGTTTTTTTGTATACTCGAAATGCGTAATGTCATCGTTTGGCCCCAATATATCTGCTACAAATTCTTTCAATGCTCCTGCTCTTTGAGGAAACTTTACCACAAAATAATGCTTCACCCCCTCATACAACAAAGCCCTTTCCTTTATCTCTTCTGTCCGTGTTATATCATTATTACTTCCACTTATTAAGCAAACAACATTTTTCCCTTTCACATCTTCTTTAAATTGGTCTAACACCGACACAGTTAAAGCACCTGCTGGCTCCACCACTATTGCATCTTTATTATACAAGTCAAGTATTGTTTTGCAGACCATTCCTTCTGAAACAGTTGTCATTGATGATAAAAAAGCTTGACAGATTTGGAAATTTATATCCCCTACTTTCTGAACAGCCGCACCATCAACGAATTTATCGATTTTGTCAATTTTTGTATTTACCCCATACTTTATTGATGTTGACATAGATGGAGCTCCTTCAGGTTCAACACCAATTATTTTTGTACTAGGCGATAACTCATTAAAAACACTGGATATTCCAGAAGCTACACCGCCGCCACCAACGGGTAAAAACAAATAGTCTATTGGAACATTACTTTGCTCCAACAGCTCTAAAGCTATAGTAGCTTGACCTTCAATTACTTTCTCATCATTAAAAGGATGTACAAAGGTCATTTGATATTCCTTGCAATACTGCAACGCTTTTTCAGATGCATCATCATAAGTATCTCCTATTAATACGATTGTGATGTATTCACCACCAAACATGTTGACTTGTTCAATTTTTTGTTTAGGCGTTGGAGTTGGCATAAAGACGACTCCTTTAACCTTCATTTTATTGCATGAAAAAGCGACACCTTGCGCATGATTTCCAGCACTTGCACAAACAACACCTTGCTCTAATTCGCTTTTATTTAGTGAAGCTATTTTATTATAAGCTCCCCTTATTTTATACGAACGAACTTGCTGAAAATCTTCACGTTTATAATATACAGATGCATCATATCTTGATGAAGCATTAATGTTTAATGCGAGTGGCGTTTTTAAAGCTACATCACTTAATCGTAATGCAGCCTTTCTCACATTTTCTATTGGTATTAGATTTTTCATACTGCGGGAACTTCTAATTTTTGCATTGCTGTCATTGACTCACGTAATCGAGCACCAACCTGTTCGATTGGATGGTTTTCAACTTCATCATTAACATCTTTCAACCTTGTTGAATCAACTTCATCCTGATTTGAGAAAGACTCTCCTATCACATTTGTTTCAACCGTTAACATAAAATCAGAAAGCAAGGGTATACAAGCATGGTTAAACAAGTAACAGCCATACTCTGCCGTATCTGAAATCACACGATTCATTTCGTATAATTTCTTTCTAGCTATAGTATTAGCGATTAAAGGCGCTTCATGCAATGATTCATAATAAGCTGACTCTGCTTTTATCCCGTTTTTCACCATTGTTTCATATGCCAACTCAACTCCAGCTTTAGTAAATGCAACCATTAATAAACCATTATCAAAAAATTCTTGATTAGAAATATTTTCTTGCATCTCGGTAGCCTTTTCAAATGCTGTCTCTCCAGTTTCCGCTCTCCAAGTTAACAATTGCTTATCGTTGTTTACCCAGTCTTTCATCATCATTAAGGAGAAATCTCCAGATAAAACATCTTTCATATGTTTTTCAAACAAGGGCGTCATCAAGGTCTTTAATTCATTTGCCAATTCACATGTCTTTACTTTTGAAGCATCATCTAATCCGTTCATCATTTGCGTTACCCCACCATGTTTTAATTCTTCGGTTATGGCTTCCCAGCCATATTGAACTAATTTAGCTGCATAACCAGAGTCAATTCCTTTCTCGACCATTTTATCAAAACACAAGATTGACCCTGTTTGAAGTACACCGCACAGGATTGTTTGTTCGCCCATTAAATCTGATTTAACCTCGGCTACAAAAGAAGAATTCAAAACTCCTGCTTTATGTCCTCCAGTTGCAACAGCATACGCTTTCGCTATTTCTAGCCCAACTCCTTCTGGATCATTTTCAGGATGTACAGCTATCAACGTAGGAACACCAAAACCTCTTTTAAATTCTTCCCTTACTTCAGAGCCCGGTGATTTAGGCGCCATCATTATCACCGTTAAATCTTCTCTTACTTTCATCCCTTCTTCAACAATGTTAAACCCATGTGAGTAGGATAATGCAGCGCCCTGTTTCATCAAAGGCATAACTTTACTTACCACATCTGTATGCTGCTTATCAGGAGTTAAATTGATTACCAAATCTGCTGAAGGAATCATTTCTTTATAAGCCCCAACCTCAAAGCCATTATTAATCGCATTCAAATAAGACTGCCGTTTATTTTCTATTGCTCCCGATCGCAATGCGTAAGAAACATCGAGACCAGAATCTCTCATATTTAATCCTTGGTTGAGACCTTGAGCTCCACAACCAACAATAACTACTTTTTTATTCTTAAGTTTTTCTACACCTCCACTAAATGATGATGCTTCCATAAAATCACATTTTCCCAATTGAGTTAATTGTTCTTCTTGTGAAAGTGAATTGTAATAATTTTTCATTTTTTCTGTTTTAATAATTTTCTAATTCTTCTACTACTGATTTTAATGTTCGCATCGGTTTAGTTATTGCTACTCTTCCTGATCGAACAAATTCTAACATTCCATAAGGCTCTAAATCGTTAAACAAAGTCTGTGTTTCTGATTTATGTCCTGTTTTTTCAATAACCGTAAATGCTGGTTCTACAGAAAGAACTCTTGCATGATGTGCTCTGACAATTTTCTCAGCTTCACCCCCAGAAACCAAAACTCCTGTAGGCACCTTGTACAAAGCTATTTCTTGATAAACTACTTCAGAGTCCAAATGAAAAACTGCTTTAACAACCTCAACTTGTTTTTCTAATTGAAGAACAACTTTTCGAACCATCTCTTCAGATTCATTTACTACTAATGTGTACCTATGTATGTTAGCAATTTCACTTTCAGAAGCAGCGATGCTTTCTATGTTTATTTTTCTTCGAGTAAATATTATAGTAACTCGATTCAGCATACCTACTATGTCTTCGGTAAATACTGATATTGTATATTTATTCTTTCCCATTTTAACTTAATCTTATTTCAGAAACTGAAGCACCTGTAGGCACCATTGGAAATACATTGTTCTCTTTCCCTACAGCAACTTCTAAAAAGTAGGATTCTTCACTACAGAGCATTTCGTTTACCGCTTCTGACAAATCATTCCTTTCGGTTACTTTCTTAGTCTTTATCCCATAGCCAGAAACAATTGCTTGAAAATTTGGATTAATCATAGTAGTAGCCGCATATCGTTTATCAAAAAACATCTCCTGCCATTGCCGAACCATCCCTAAAAATTCATTATTTAAAACAACTATTTTAACAGCTGCTTTATATTGCATAATGGTCCCCAGCTCTTGTAATGTCATTTGAAACCCTCCATCTCCGATAACTGCTATTACCTCTTTATTGGGTTGTCCCATTTTTGCTCCCAGAGCTGCAGGCAAACAAAACCCCATAGTTCCTAATCCTCCAGAAGTTATCATTGATTTCGATTGTTTGAATTTAAAATACCTACAAGCCATCATTTGATGCTGTCCTACATCGGTAACGATTACGTTGTTTTGATCCGATTGAAGATTGATTTCATTGACAACTTCCCCCATCGTCATAGCATCAGTAACAGGAGTCAATTCATCTTCCATTACTTCATTGTACTCAGTTTGCTCTAGATCTCGAAATGTACTTAACCAATTGTCATGATTTTGTTTTTTCACCAATGGTGTTAATACAGTCAACACCTCTTTAGCATCCCCTAATACCGCTACCTCGGTCTTCACATTTTTATCTATTTCCGATGGATCAATTTCTATATGAATCACTTTTGCTTGTTTCGCATAGCGAGATAAATCTCCCGTTATCCTATCGTCGAAGCGCATCCCAACTGCTATTAAAACATCACATTCGTTGGTTAGTTTATTTGGAGCATAGTTGCCATGCATCCCCAACATCCCAACATTTAAATAGTGATCCGACTCTAGTGCAGATAGCCCTAATATTGTCCAAGCAGAGGGTATCCCCGTTTTTTCGATAAAAGCTTTAAATTCTTTCTCAGCTTTAGATAAGATTATTCCTTGACCAAACAATATAAATGGACGTTTAGCGCTATTGATTAAATTAGCTGCTGCTTTTACCGGATCCAAATCTAATTTTGGTTTAGGTTGGTAGCTTCGCATTCCCGTGAATGGAATATAGTTAAAATCTACTTCTCCAAACTGTGCATCTTTGGTTATATCCACCAATACCGGCCCTGGCTTTCCAGAACGCGCTATGTAAAAAGCCTTTGCTATTGCCATTGGTATTTCTTCTGCCCTGGTAACTTGAAAATTCCATTTGGTCACGGGCATTGAAATCCCAACAACATCCGTTTCTTGAAAAGCGTCCGTCCCTAATAAATGACTAGCAACTTGCCCTGTTATGCAAACTAAAGGAGTTGAATCAATTTGCGCATCTGCTATCCCTGTTATTAAATTAGTTGCTCCTGGACCTGAGGTTGCCAAACAAACACCAACCTTCCCGGTTGCTCTAGCGTATCCTTGAGCTGCATGCACAGCACCTTGTTCATGTCTTGCTAAAACATGTTTTAATTCCTCTTCAACATCATATAATGCATCATATACAGGCATAATAGCTCCTCCTGGATATCCAAACATTAAATCTACACCTTCAGCAATTAAAGCTTGAACTACTGCTTGTGAACCAGTCATTAAACCTAGCTTCGGTATTGTATTTTTAACTTCTAAGGTTTCCATTTTATTCATTTTAAAATTCATCTGTAACGCACCCTTCAGAGGCACATGAAACGGTTCTAGCATATTTATACATCACTCCTTTATTAAACTTTAATTCAGGAGCTTTCCATTTACGCTTTCTTATTGCTAACTCTTGATTAGAAACGTCCATATCTATTGTGTTTTTAACAGCGTTTATGGTTATGATATCTCCATTTTCTAACAATGCAATAGGACCCCCATCTTGCGCTTCTGGAGATACATGTCCAACAACAAAACCGTGCGAACCACCAGAAAATCTACCGTCTGTTATCAAGGCAACATCATTACCTAAACCAGCACCTATTATGGCAGCAGTTGGTTTTAACATTTCAGGCATTCCTGGCCCACCTTTTGGACCTTCATAACGGATTACCACAACATCTCCTTTTTGAACCTCTCCGTTTCGGATTCCATCGGTAGCTTCATACTCAGAATTAAATACTCGAGCTGCTCCTGTGAACTCCAACCCTTCTTTTCCTGTTATTTTTGCGACAGCTCCTTTAGGAGAAATATTTCCTGTTAACACACGTAAGTGACCTGTTGATTTTATTGGATTTTCTAATGGTCGTATTACTTTTTGACCATCCAGTAAACCAGGAATATCCTTAAGATTTTCTGCTAATGTTTTCCCGGTTACCGTTAAACATTCACCATGCAGCATATCTTTTTCCAACATGAACTTTAATACCGCAGGAATTCCGCCAACTTGATGCACATTCTCCATTAAAAATTCGCCACTTGGTTTTAAGTCTGCTAAAAAGGGCGTAGCGTTAGATATTCTTTGAAAATCATCCAATTTAAATTCTATATCAGCAGCTTTAGCAATAGCTAGGAAGTGCAAAACAGCATTTGTAGACCCACCCAAAACTGTTACAAGTCTTATTGCATTTTCCAATGATTTCCTAGTTACTATATCACTTGGTTTGATGTCTTTCTCTAACAACAATCGCATAGCTTCTCCAGCCTTTACACTTTCCATTTTCTTTTCAGCACTCAAAGCTGGATTAGAAGAATTATAAGGCAATGACATTCCAAGAGCTTCTATTGCTGATGCCATGGTATTTGCAGTATACATTCCTCCACAAGCACCAGCACCAGGACAAGCTTTTTTTATTACCGACTTGTACTCTTTATCATCAATCGTTCCTGCAACTTTTTGCCCCCATGCTTCAAATGCTGAAACCACATCCAATGGCTTGTCATTATGACAACCTGAAGCAATTGTTCCTCCGTACACCAATATACTTGGTCTATTTAAACGTATCATTGCCATTAATGCTCCTGGCATATTTTTATCACACCCAACTACCGTTACCAAACCATCATAAGACATCCCTTCAACAACGGTCTCCATCGAATCTGCTATAACATCTCTCGAGGGAAGAGAAAACCGCATTCCAGGAGTGCCCATTGAAATACCATCACTTACTCCTATGGTGTTAAAAACCAACCCAACTAAATCTGCATTTTGGGTTCCTTTCTTTACTTTTTGCGCAAGGTCATTCAGATGCATATTGCATGGATTCCCTTCATAGCCAGTACTTCCAATTCCGATAAAAGCTTTTGAAAAATCTTTTTCTGCAAGTCCTATAGCATGCAACATCGCCTGAGCAGCTGGCTGAGAATCGTCTTGTGTTACTCTTTTGCTAAACTTATTCATTTTAAACTAATTCAAATTGTTTGTATTCCTGTTTTCGAACTCGGTTTTGATATGCATTCGCCAAATCATAACCCATTGTATCTTCCCAATCCAATGTAAACTTGTGATTATCTAAACTTTCAACTGCTGCTACCTCAGCTGCAGTACCGGTAAAAAACGCTCCATCTGCCTGATACACATCTTCAGGAGTAAAATATTTTTCTTCCAATTCAAAACCTAATTCTGCAGCTAGTTCAAATATGGTTTGCCTTGTTACTCCATTTAATATATTCCCTAATGGAGCCGTAAAAAGCTTACCATCTTTTTCATAAAAGAAATTCGCGCCTGGACCTTCAGCAACTTTTTCATTCATATCTAACAATAAAGCTTCATCAAACCCTTTCTGTTTAGCTTCAGTTGTTGCTAATATAGAATTGGTATAATGCCCTGTTACTTTTGCATCAACAAAACATGATTTTGGATTTGGTCTTTGAAAAGAAGATGTCATTAAACGCAATTGAGAATCACCTAAATATCTACCCCATTCCCATGCACATAACATAACGTGCACTTCATCTGCAGACTGCAAAGACATGTTTGATCCGAGATAAACCAATGGTCTGACATAAGCATTATCCAATTTATTTTTTTCTAATAGTTCATAAGTAAGATTTGTCAGCTCTTCCACCGAATATTCTAATTGGATGTGCATTTTCTCTGCAGAATAGAGTAACCTTTCATAATGCTCCTTTGCTTTAAAAACTTTCGCACCATCTTCTGTTTTATAAGACCTAATTCCTTCAAAAACTCCAGCACCATAGTGCATTGTTTGAGAATACAAATCAGTTGTTGCTTCAGTGGCCTTTAACCATTTCCCATCTAAAAAGAGCGTTGTTTCATTTGCGTAATACATTGTTTCGTTTTTTAATAAGTTGTTGTTTTGGTTATAAAAAAAGCCTTACTCGATGTGAGTAAGGCTTTCATGTTTTTATGCAATATCGTCCCTATCTCACCACGGTGGTGCAGAAATAATAATGACAATAATGATTACTAATATTTGTTTCATAATTTAAGTTTCAAGCATAAAAAAAGCCATCCTATTGGATGGCTTTTAAATATATTTATATACCATCCTTATTGCCTGTGATTAATAATCACGACATTAATAATTGATATGTTGTTTACATTTTTCATTTCGGCTACAAATTTAAAGCAAGTTATTTTTACAATCCAAATAAAAATCAATCTATTTTTAAATTCCCATGATAGCGCTGTCTAGCTCTTCTTGTTTTTTAAACTTTTCTAAGAGAAGCGTATAGAAATCAATATCACTATGAGCAACGTCTGAATACTCAGCATAATCAATGGTTATGCTTTTAACATTGACAACAGACTTATCCAATTTACGTTTCAACAAGGACATCATTTTTGTTTTCGTTTTCCCTTCAAAATTAAAATAAACAGTACGTAATAATTCTCCCATAAACCTTTCACATATATAGAAAGTTCGAAACGCACTCAATAAATCATTTTCCGATAATGTAGAATATTTCTCTTTTAAAGGTTTAGCCACTATATTTTTTTTGGAAAAGTTTGATTTGACAGGATCAGTAAAAGAGCTAACCGTTAAGGCTAAATCATTTTCTTCCATTCTAAATGATAAGGATGCATGCCTTAGCTCAGTAAACTCTTGTGTCTCTCTTGAGGCCATCTTTTCTTCATCAGTATCCCCTGGATAATTATCTAGCTGCTTTCCTAAAGATGAAATTAGTTCTCCTCCTCTTACCTCACCTATTCCGTTTGCAATTAAATCCAAATTAACATCTCCTCCATGAAGATAACTACTGTGTAATTGTTTACTCACTTCATACAATTCAACTGGATTCAATGAAAAATTACCCAATTCAAATTGATCTGAAGTAAATGCATCATCAAATTCTAAATAAAAGTCATTCGGCAACTTATCTTCTGGTTTCCCTGTTGTAACCCCAACTTGTAGCTGCACTTCATCTACATGTTCACTAGTGGCATCTGGGCCAATCGTAATCACGCGTACTTTAAAGTTCTCCGATTTTAATGAATCGGGAATTACAAAATTTTGAGTATATGCATTAAAAGTACAGCCATCTGTATACGTGTAAACATAGCCAAACTTTGAATATTTCATCTGAAAATCTCCCATAAACATTTTCAATTCTGTAAGCCTAAACCTAAATCGCTTCAACCTTTCTTCTTCAATTGCTAATCCCTTTTTGGCTTTTTTCAATTGTTTTACAATTTGGGGTTTACGATTATACAACGCCGAAAGCCTTTCTTGTAAAAAACTGGTTTTATTTTGGGTTTTATTTTGGGAATATCGATTTTTATCTAATTCAAATTCTGTTTCCTTTATTTTCAACAAATTCTCTTCCAAAGCATTAGAGTAGTGTTCTACCCAATATTTTAATCCTTCCTCGCCATTAATTTCATTGTCTACAAATGGAATACTTTTAAACTCCAACCTTTTGATATTTGTATGCAAAGTTTGACCATTTCCAAACGTAGAATCGGGCGAAAGTTCTTTTGATATTTTGGAAGCATAGAGTAAATAAGCTTGTCCTTCTCTGGTTACAGCAACTGTTGACTGTTGACGAGAATTAAACCCCCACATGCTAAAATGGATATTTGTATATCCATTTTTCATAGCTTCAAATTCCCTTATAGTAGTTTGATTTGCCACAATAGATTGTATGTTTTGATAGCCAGAGACTATTTTCGTATCATAAGTGAATAATCCTACACCTTTTGGATTACCTAATCTGTGCTTGTTACCCCTAATCAATTCTTTTTCATGAAGTAATCCTGCCGTTCCACTGCCATCTCCCGCAGCCAACAAGATGCTTTTGTAAAAACCACTTTTACCTCCAATTTTTAAAAAATATTCATACGATTTGTTCTGAATAAAACTTCGAATGGATTCAGAAATAACATTAACTATTTCTTGTTGCTCAACCAGCTTAAAACTCCTCAACTCATTTAATTCCTTGACTCTATTATTAAAAATAATATTTGGGTCTAGAACATCCATTATCTCTGAAATTGGTATCCGCTTACTATTTTTTATACGAACTGCTTTATCTGGAAGATTGTTGGATAATTCTCTTAAAAAATTGACATATACGCTATCCGAGATTCCTTCAGCTTTTATTTCGTCCCTTCGCTTAAGCTCTCGATACGTAGTTTGTAAAGCCATTTTTGTTGCTACTTCAGAAAGTAGTCCTTGAGATGACTTTTTAAGTTCATTAAAGTTGACTTCCAACAATGAAGGTTCATATATAACCACTTGCTCTATAGAGTCATAATCAATTATTGAATCTCGCAGCTTTTCTCCTTTTCTTTTATATAAAAAATAGATTGTATCTCCTTTATAATGAAAGTACTCCCCAAGGTTTCTATTTAATGCAGGACTTTTTAGAACCACGTGATGTAGAATCGCTTTTTCTTCAGGTGTAAGCATACTATTTTGACCCCAAGAAAAATTTGAAGTTAGCCATAGTAAAAACAATAAATATGTTTTGATTGGTTTCACTTTGCTATTATAACAGAAAAACGCCAAAAAGGGACATTTAATAAGATATCTTTGTCAATAATTTTAAACGCGTTAAATGAATTTTGAAGACAACCCTAAAAGCATCAAATTCCATGTGAAAAAGTTCTTAAGTAATAATCAAGACCGCTTTAAGAATAAAAAAGTTATCGATTTCCCTGCAGGCAATGGAGTAACATCAAGGATTATTAAAGAATTTGGAGCAGAGCCATACCCATTTGATTTATTCCCGGAATACTTTAACATAGACGGACTAACTTGTAATCGAGCAAACATTAACGAAGGAATCCCATTAGATGATAAATTCGGAGATTTGCTTATTTGTCAAGAGGGTATCGAGCATTTTTCAGACCAGTTATTAGCTTTTAAAAACTTTAACCGTGTCATAAAAAAAGGTGGAAACTTATTAATTACAACACCTAACTACTCTAATTTAAAAGCAAAATTAAGTTATCTATCGGGAGAATCAGAAAGGTTTGGATCAATGATGGCACCAAATGAACTGGACAGTGTATGGATGTCTAAGCAAGATATTACAAGTGAAGTCTATTATGGGCATATTTTTTTAGTTGGAATTCAAAAATTACGTGTTCTGGGACAACTTTCTGGATTTAAAATTAAAGAGGTTCATTTTACAAGAATGAAATCAACATCCTTTTTTCTGTTGTTTATCTTTTACCCTTTCATCTATTTTTCTAATTGGCGAGCTTATAAAAAACGATTACGAAAAAATAAAGATTACGACTTAGATACTAAAAAGGAAGTGTATAAGGAAATATTCCAACTAAATACAAGTTTTAAAATTCTTACGGACCATAGCTTAATGGTTGAATTTGAAAAAATAATGGATGTTTCGGAAGTTGGTAAACAATTAAAAAGTCAGCACAAGGAGTTCGGAAGGACGTAGATAATAAATTGTTTTTATAATTTATGTCGAGTTATTCAAAATCTGAATAAAGCAAATACTTCGTTCTCGTAATTTTAAAACGCTTAACCTCCTCTTGGAAGCTCTCCCAAATTTCATTTGCATCTTTTCCAATTTCAATCATTTCCCGAATCGTTTTATCTCCGGTCAACAATTTAAAAAAGCCATCCTTTCTGAAAAAACCTTCTTTACTAAATGATTCCTGATAAATCGCTACGACCCAATGTAAATAAAGTTTTCTAAAACTCCTTAAGTAATGTTCACCAAAGTCTTCCAAATCATATCCGTTGCATTTTTCGCCATCCAATTTTGGGTGTTTTGCCCCGGGTGTTGGTTTAGGGGTAAATGAAAAACCCGTTTCCGCTATTAAGGGTGAGCCTATCATTTGAAACGGTTTCTGAGTACCTCTTCCAATGCTGACATTCGTCCCTTCAAACAAACATAAAGAAGGGTACAAATAGATACTAGCCATGTTTGGTAAGTTAGGAGAAGGTTTTATTGGTAATTCGTAAAAGTCTGAATGTTCATAGTTCTGACATTTAACAACCATCAAGTCACATTGAACACCATTTGCTAACCATTTTTCTCCATTAATCATTTGAGCGTATTCCCCAATCGTCATGCCGTGTACAATGGGTACCGGATGCATTCCAACAAAAGATTCATTTCCTTTTTTAAGAATTGGTCCATCTACATAAAAACCATTTGGATTAGGTCGATCCAGTATAATCATTTTTTTATTCTGTTCTGCGCATGCTTCCATTACATAATGCATTGTGCTTATATACGTATAAAAACGTGCGCCTACATCTTGAATGTCGAATATAACAACATCTACATCCAATAAGTTTTCGACACTTGGTTTTCTATTTTTCCTGCCGTAAAGGGATAAAATAGGTAGGCCTGTTTTGCTATCTTTTCCATCAGAAACTTTTTCACCTGCATCAGCATTTCCACGAAATCCGTGCTCGGGAGCAAACACTTTTTTCACATCTACTCCTAATGATAACAAAGTATCTACCAAGTGTATTGGTCCAACCATTGAGGTTTGATTTCCAATAATAGCAACGCGCTTTTCTTTAATAGTTGGTAAATATTTATCAAACATTTCACTTCCTACAACAATGGTAGTTTTATACTGTGCTATTAATTGAAATGAATTCATTACCACTAGTACTAGCAGTAGACCAAAAACTTTATTAAACTTGTACTTCATTAAACCATTTTATTTGAACACTGAGCTATATATTGCAAAACGCATGCTAAAAGGGAAATCTTCTAATAAGAAAGTTTCACGTCCTATTGTCTCGCTTGCAATAATAGGTATTACTTTAGGTATAGCCGTTATGCTCTTGTCAGTTTCCATTGCAACAGGGTTCCAAAAAGAGATTCGGGATAAAGTTATTGGTTTTGGTTCGCATATTCAAATCACTCCGGAATTTGGTAATCTTTCTTTTGAATCTACTCCAATGATTGCGGACCAACCCTTTTTGAAAGACATTGCTAATGAGGAAAAGGTTAAGCATATCCAAAACTTTGCTTACAAACCGGCAATAATCCAAACTCGTGGAGATCAAAAAAAAGAAATTCAAGGAGTTATTTTTAAAGGAATAACCGAAGATTTTGACCCTTCATTTTTTCAAGAAAATTTAGTAGCAGGGAAAATTCCAATTTATACAAACGGGACAATCAATGATAGTATCTTAATATCTAGTTATGTAGCGAAAAAACTAACCCTTGAACCCAATGAGAAAGTAACTACCTATTTCGTAAAAGAAGCTGGGCCTAAACAACGTAACCTAATTATTGCAGGTATTTACGAAACAGGAATGGAAGATTTCGATAAGCAATTTGCCATTATTGATATCAATCATATTCGTAAATTAAATAACTGGGGAATTACTGCAAATTTATTTTTAAAAGATGAATGTAGGCATGGATTTCCTGTGGTTGAAGCACAAGTAGTTGGAGGCAATGAAAACTATAGGTACAGTTGGAACGGAGGTAGTTATTCTGATGAATACGAGATTATACTTTGCCCTATAAAAGACACAACGATTATGTTAATAACGACTGATTTTGAGTCTTATAGTTACTTAGATGAACCAGCGCCAAACTCTGTTCCAGATACCGCTTGGTTATCAATCAAAGTGGACAGTACGTTTTCTTGCGATTGTTCATCTTCTGATATGGGAATTGATTTTGACGTGGTTGATGACAACACACTTAAATATTACTTTAACGGAAATACTATTACCACAACGTTAAAAACATCAGGTGGAAGTGCAAAATATTATACAGGCGGATTTGAAATTCTACTAAAAGACTATAATGATTTGTTTGTTGCAAACAATTTAATTGAAAGACACACGACTAGAGAATTTAGTGTCTCAACAATAACGGAACGAAATGAGGAAATATTTAATTGGCTTAATATGCTGGATCTAAATGTTTATATAATAATTGGGTTAATGATTTTAGTTGCAATCATCAACATGACATCGGCACTATTAGTTATTATTTTAGAAAGAACTCAAATGATAGGTATACTAAAAGCTTTGGGACAAGGAAATTGGAGTATCCGAAAAATATTTTTATACAATGGTGGCTACCTCATTACCAAAGGAATGTTATATGGGAATATTTTAGCTATAGGCATGATTGTTCTTCAAAACCAATTTCAGATTTTTACCTTACCACAAGCCAATTACTATGTGAGCGTAGTGCCAATGGCATTTCCGGTTACTGCGATTGTTTTAGTGGATGTTTGTGCATTTGTAATGTGCTTTATAGCTTTGGTTTTACCATCCTATATGATAACGAGAATTAGTCCAATTAAAGCAATAAGATTTGAGAAAGATAAAAGGGATAATTCTTTCAGGTTTATTATAATATTGGTTGTTATTATCAGTTTCATCATGAGATGGGTTCTAGATTATTCAAAATGGTGGCTGTTATTGAACATAATTGTCTTGATGGCATGGTTGATAATTCGGAATCATAATCAAAAAAAAAAATGATAATTTAGGAAAAACTTATAGTCTACCTTGATTACTTCACATTAAAGGTTTAGATAGCAATAATTTACAGAGAAAGGTTTTAATGTTTATTGCTAATTGTTCAACTATAGAGATTACTTCTCTTTGCTCCCAATAACGTAATAGTTGGATATTACAACTTCCTGGCTATCATTAAGCCATCTCTTATTGGGAATAGAATGTTCTCCACTCTAGGGTCATTATGAATTTTTTCATTGTATTCTACGATTGCTTTTGTTTCCATATCGTGTTCTTCAACTTTCTGAACTACTTTTCCGCTCCACAATACATTATCTGTAATTATATAAGCCCCTTTGGGTAGCTTATCAATTACCAAGTCGAAATAATTAGAATAATTTGTCTTATCAGCATCAATAAAGACCAAATCAAACGTCTCTTTTAACGAAGGAATAATATCGATTGCATTTCCAATTCTAAAATCAATCTTATTGGAAACATTTGCCTTTTCAAAATAAGACAAGGCAAAATCTTCTAATTCAGCATTTCTATCAATAGTAACAACCTTTCCATCTTCCTTTAGACCCTCTGCCAAACAGATTGCACTATAACCTGTGTAAGTACCTATTTCTAGAATATTAGTTGGTTGAATCATATGACTCAACATGCTTAAAACCCTTCCTTGCAAATGTCCCGAAAGCATTCTTGGTTGCAATATTTGGATATTTGTCTGCCTATTCAAGTCATTTAACACTGTCGTTTCTGATGTAGTATGGGCGACACTATAAGCATCTATTTCTTTTGGTAAAAAATCCATCTGATAATTTATTTATTAGGAATAAATGAAAGGCTTGAAAACTTGTCAATATCCAGCATCTCATTAGCTACTTCTAATAATGTTTCCGCGCTGATACTGTCGATTTTATCGTAAACACCTTCAATGCTTTCAACCTCATCAAAATACAACATACTTTTACCTATTGACAGCATCAAATTAGAATTATTATCATGTCCAATAGCTATATGTCCTTTCAATTGTTTTTTTGCCAAAGAAAGTTGAGTTGCACCAATTTCTTTGCTTTTTAAGATGTTTAATTCCTTCTTAATCAACTTCATTATTTTATCAAAATTCTTCGTTTCAGAACTAAAGTAAATATTGAAATTTCCTGTATCGATAAAGGATTGATAATTTGACTCAATGCTATAGGTATAACCATATTTTTCACGAATATTTAAATTCAATCGGTTATTCATTCCACTTCCTCCTAAAATATTTGCTAATAAAACAAGTACTTTTCTTTTCTCATTTTTAAGAGGGTAAGAAGGTAATCCCATTATACAGTGAGCTTGAACTAGGTCTTTTTGCAATTCCACAGTATCCTGCGTAAATTTTGACACCGTGTTCAATTTATCATTTGAAGACATCTTCGGAATAACAGTAAGGTACTTTTGAATTAACTTTTCAAATTTATCATGTGGGATATTACCAACAGAACTAAACACAATTTGAGAAGTATCCATCATTCTTTTTAAGAAACGCTGAATGTCCTTTCGCGAAAATCTTTTTACACTTTTTTCAGTCCCTAAAATTGTTCTACCTAAGGCATGGCTAGGGTATAATATAGTTTCAAAATCTTCAAAAAGGGTTTCTGAGGGGTTATCTGCATAGGAGTGAATTTCATCCGTGATCACCTCTTTCTCTTTGTCAATTTCTTTATCTAAAAAGGTTGAATGAAACGTGATGTCACAAATTAATTCAATCGCTCTTTCGTAATATTGGTTAATAAAAGAAGCATATACACAAAGTTCTTCTTTGGTGGTATAAGCATTCAACTCTCCTCCAACAGCATCCAACCTGCTCAAAATATGATACGCTTTTCTTTTCTCTGTTCCTTTAAACAAGCAGTGTTCGATGAGGTGGGCGATTCCATGCTCATTTTCTTTTTCGTTACGAGAACCGAACTTTAATATTAATCCACAATGAGAAACAGCCACTCCTGGCATATATTTGTGCACTATTTTTATTCCATTTGGAAGAGTATAGGTTTTCATTTACGCAAGAATTTCTTTCTTAATTATTATTGGAGCGCGTAAATGTACAACAGACAATTTTAAAAGAGAAGATTAATAAGAAATCTAATTTGACATTATGATTTCTCGAAATAACAAATCATCCGATACTTCATCGGTAGTAATATGAAATTCTGTATTATTTGTAGTAAAGCCTTCAGCGGATATTTCCATATTAAACTTCATTTCAGGTTTAACTATAAATAAAAATTCTCCTTTTTCGTTTGGCAAATAATCACCATACATTTCTCCTGTTCCTTCAACATACAATTTAATCATTGCCTCAATTGGCTCTTGTGTTTTTGGGTCTTTCACCATAAACTTTACTGGAGTTAAATAACTTTCTTTATATAATAACTGTACCTCATAAATATCGCTTCCGCCATAGCCAACTCCACTAAACCTTGAATAATAAGCCGTTTTATCATTTTCTTCTACAGAAAAATAAACATCATCATCAACACTGTTAATAGGGTAACCTAAGTTTTTAGGATTTTCCCAGCTTCCGTCAGCTCGTGACTCTGCATTATGAATATCATACCCTCCAATTGTTTCATGCCCATTAGATGAAAAATACAAAGTTTTCCCATTCGGGCTAATAAAAGGTGCTTCTTCATCATATGGTGAATTTATTACCCCGCCTATATTAGATGGTTTCGCCCATTTTCCATTAGGAAGCTGTTTTACCCCCCATATATCCTTCCCACCCAGTCCTCCGGGCCGGTTAGATGAGAAATAAATAAACTTACCATCAGCAGTAATACATGCACTAGATTCTTTGTGCTGTGAATTTATGTCCTCACTCAACATTACTGGTTTCAACCATATACCACCTTTATTTTCACAAAGGAATAAATTCCCATAATCCTTTCCTTTAAGAGTTCGGTTTACTAATAAAATAGTTCCTAAATCATTCATTCCAACTACCAAGTCGTTCATTTCAGTGTTAATTTCAAATCCAATTTTGTGCGTATTAACCCAGTTATTACCTTCTCTGTCAGATACATAAATATCACTTATCTTTTCATTATCATTCTCAGCCCCGTAACTTATTGGTCTTTTTGAAGAAAAAACTAATTTGGATTTATCTCCTGTAATAAATGGAATAACTTCAGAATATTCTGTATTAATAGCAGAACCTAAGTTTTCTATTTTCACAAAAACTGGATTGTCAATTGCTGTTTCTGCTCTTCTCGCAATATCAACATATCGATCGACTTCTTTTTCAACTATCAGTTTATCCTCTTTACCTTTATAAATCTGGTAATTCTTTTTTTCCTGAGAAAATTGTTCATCCACATGATATGCTCTTGCTAACCAAAAATAAGATTCAGTACATCCAGCTGCTCTAGCCTTTTGAAAGTATGAAATTGATTTTTTCTTCTCACCAGGAATATTGAAATAACAAGTCCCGATTCGGAAGTTAATTTCATCGTAATCCTCATCTAACAAGTAAATATTATCATATAATGTCAACGCCTTTTCATAATCTTCAGCTTCATAAAAACTATTAGCTTCAGCCCATATTCTTTTGTGAATTTTCTTATATTCTTTAGACTGGGCAGAAAAAGTTAGGGGTAATACAAAGAAACTTATTAGGGATAAAGCGAGTTGTATTTTTATATTCATACGTCCAATTTATAACAAAAAAACATATAATTGGTTAAAATAAACAATTAATTTACCAACATTTAAAACAAGCCTAATAGAACGCTCACCCCTTAAAATCGATATTCCACCCCTAATCCAACTATGTTCGCACTACTTTCCCATGTGCCGCCAAATCCAGTTTCAAGGTTTATATCTGTACGTTGCTGCCCAAAAGCGTAAAGGTATGAAAGGTCGACATCAAACTTCCCAAATGTAATTGACACACCGGCTGTGAGTCCTGTTTTATCACTACCTGGAGTCTCAGGGGTCATATAACCATCTTGGACTGGAGATGTATCAAAATATGCTCCACATCTTCCCGTAAACATGTCATTTATTTTGTACTCAGCACCGAATCGGTAGATGAAAGTATTCTTATAATTCCTTGGGGAAGCTATGTCTTCTAGTTTCTCTGTATTATCAACAAAATCGAAAGAAAGAGAATCATAAACGCCCCAAGTTACATAATTCAGATCTAGAGCAAATGTTATTTCATCATTCACTTTATAACCCAGGCCTAAATTACCAACACCTGGCATTTTTAGTTGTGTACTAAATGTTGTACTTGGAAAATATTCTTCCAAAGATGAAGCAACTTGAAAATCGGCCTTGCCTTCATCGGTACCTACAAGAACCTTACTCCTATAAGTCAACCCAACTGTCAATTGAGATGTTGCATGAATAAAAACACCTACGTTATATCCATATCCATTTGCTTTTCCTGACAATGTTCCTTTTCCATAATCTCCATTTTGGTCCTGAACAGGAACCGCCTTTTCAATAGAAAAAGAACCTGCACCATAAACAAAACCAGCACCTATGCCAATCTTATCATTTATCTTATAGCTCATCGTTGGTTGAATAAAAAATGCTTTCAAGGACATTTTTTGCATTAAAGCTTGACCTAGCCAATTATCTTCATACTCAATTGTACTTCCGAAAGGAGTATTTACACTTAAACCAAACGCTAGTTTAGAATCTTCCTTTAGTTTAAAATTAACGTATAAATAAACAGGTGTTCCTATGTTAGGTAATGTATTAGTTTGATATACTCCCGGCGAAGGTTCTTGATATAATGTATTTGCAAATACCAATGAGGTTCCTACCGAAAATGAATTCTTTTCCAAAAGAGAAAGCCCTCCTGGATTAAAAAACACAGTAGAAGAACCTCTTAACAAGCCAATTCCACAATGTCCCATTCCTAATTGTCTATTTCCCTGTAAGTTCACTTGATAACCTCCTGCAACTGCTTGAAATTGAACAATAAACAGTATAAATAGAAATATTACTTTATTATGACCCATATACCCATTTTAAAAGTCGAAATATAAGTTATTTTTGTGGAAATTTCAGACTAATGATTGAAACAGATATAATAATAATTGGAGCCGGGCCAGTAGGCTTATTTACCGTTTTCGAAGCAGGCTTATTAAAAATGCGTTGTCATCTAATTGATGCACTACCACAACCAGGTGGACAATGCTCTGAAATCTACCCCAAAAAACCCATTTATGATATTCCTGGTATTCCTGAAATATTAGCTGGTGACTTGGTAAATAACCTATTGAAGCAAATTGAACCCTTTAAACCTGGATTTACATTAGGAGATCCAGCTATTGACATAGAGGAAACGGCAGATAATCAATTTATTGTAACTACCAAAGACGGAATTAAACATAAGGCTCCTAACATTGCTATAGCAGGTGGCTTAGGTGTTTTCATCCCTAGAAAACCCCCGGTGCCTGAGTTAAAACAATTCGAGGGTAAGGGTGTGGAATACATAATTAAAGACCCTGAAGCCTATAGAGGTAAGAATGTCGTAATTAGTGGTGGTGGTGATAGCGCTCTAGACTGGGCTATTTTTTTAGCTGATGGAGTTGCAGAAAAAGTAACCTTAATTCATAGAAGTCAAAGTTTTAGAGCGCATCCAGACTCTGTACAAAAGGCGATGGATATGGCTGGATCAGGTAAAATAAATATGTTGATGGATGCTGAAGTCAAATCCATAGGAGGTAATGGAAAACTTTCAGACATACATGTAAAAACAAAAGCTGACGGACATATTACTTTAAATGCTGACAGCTGGCTGCCATTATTTGGGCTAACCCCCAGACTAGGTCCAATAGCAAATTGGGGTCTTTTGATCGAAAAAAATGCAATTAGGGTAGACAACTCAACTGATTACACTACAAATAGAGACGGGATTTACGCCATTGGAGATGTGAATACTTATCCAGGGAAATTAAAGTTAATTCTTTGTGGGTTTCATGAAGCTACATTAATGGTGCAATCTGCATTTAAAAGAATTTACCCCGACAAAAAGAATGTATTAAAATATACTACAGTTAGTGGGGTAAACGGATTTGAATAATGGACAACTTAATTAATATTACTGTCGTTGATCGTGAAGGCAAGGAACATAAACTAGAGGCTCCAACCGACATGAACATGAACATTATGGAGTTATGCAAAAGCTACGAACTCCCGGTGGCTGGAACCTGCGGTGGTATGGCAATGTGTGCATCGTGTCAGATGTATGTTTTGACTGATCATGTACCTATTGAGCGCAGTTATGATGAACAAGCGATGCTGGATGAGGCTTGGAATGTTGAGGATAATAGTAGACTTGGTTGTCAAATAAAGCTGACGAATGACCTAGAAGGTCTTAAAGTGCAATTAGCACCCCACGTTGAAGAGTCATCAGATGATGACTGGTAGGTTACTTTAAACTTTCCGGAATAACACATACTGGAATTGGTTTCATCTTATGTTGATTCGCTTTATTTAACTTTCGGTAAATTGCTAATATTTCAATTTCTCTTTTAGAAAGAGTTGACTCTTTCCCATTATAAGTCATTGCCCATTCAAGTTCAGGATATGTTGCTCCTATTTGATCTTCATCGCTTCGATCATCGTCCCATAAACCATCTGTAGGTTTAGCTGCTTGAATCGATTGAATTATATTCAATTCTTTGGCTAAGGCAAACACCTCAGTCTTCATTAAATCAGCAATGGGGGAAATATCGACTCCTCCATCTCCATATTTTGTATAGAAACCTACTCCAAAATCTTCTACTTTATTTCCTGTACCAGCAACCAAGCATCCATAATGCCCTGCATATGCATATAAAGTCGTCATTCGCAATCTTGCTCGAACATTAGCCATTGTTAAGTCGTCTTGAATGTCATTTGATAAATCAACTGAAATTTGCTCAAAAGAGGATGTTAAATCGACATTGAAAGAAGTTACATTTTTAAACTTAACCTTAAGCCATTCGATATGTTCGTTACTTCTCTGATATTGAGATGGAGGTTGTAATATTGGCATATTTACCACAATTACGTTTTTACCTGTTAAAGCACACAATGTAGACGTAACTGCTGAATCGATTCCTCCGGAAACACCAACAACAAATCCTTTGGTAAAAGAGGACTCGCTATAATTCGCTAACCAATCGACTATATTCTTAATAACAGCTGTTGTATTCATTTTTCAAAAAAAAGTCCTGACTTGAGTTTCAAGTCAGGACAAAAATATAAATTATTTATTACTGATTTAAAACAGGATTCCTACAGTTAATCTTACCGCGTTTGCTTTGTTTTTTTGATCTGAATAAGCTTCAAACGCTGTATCCGCTTGACCATTTTGAATTGCAATCACATGATCAGAAGTCTTTTTTGTTAAACTCGTAAATCCATAGTCAAAAATTACAGCAACAGAAAGAGATGTTGATTCCGATAAATTATATTCAAAACCACCACCGATACTACCAGCCATTTTAAAAAGGCTTACTTCTTTTTCAATATCTAAATCATCTAAATCAGACGAAGCCAGATTTGTTGCACTAATTATCTCTCCAACATCAGTAGATCTTGCTTTTGTTTTTATTGAAGTATTTAAACCAAATTGACCAAAATAAGTTAAATACCCTATCTCATTTGTTTTCATTTTAATGAATAATGGAATATTTACATACTGAGCTCTTATTGTTCTATTTTGTAATTTAATAAATGAATAATCTGAAAATGTTGTTGAAGCAGTGTCAAGTAGCGCCGCGTTCGCATCATCAACGCTGACAATTCCACTCGATTGTCCGCTACTATAATGGAAATATCCAGGATAAAACCCAGAAGTATCACTAATCGTATTATCCAGATAATTTAATTTAGCTCCATTAAAATCAACAGCAACTCCAGTAGACAACCATACATTCCCCCCCAATTTAAAATCAGTCATTGCCCCAATTCCAAATCCCATCTTAATTCCTCCGGACTCAAATTTCTCCGCTTTATCTGGACTTAACCAATTAAAAGAAGGTTCTATTTTTAATCCAAATCGAAAATCTTTATCATTTCCCTGAGCATTTGAATTAATTCCAAATGCTATTATTAAGGCTGCTGTTATTGTCTTTTTCATAAATATTTCTTAATTATCTTATTACAAACATAATCAATTTTTAATTTCATATGCTTAAGATTGACACAGAAGTACTTTCTATCGTTATAAATTGTACTATTTTGCACCATCAAACAAACTAAATGTTAAACAAAACGTTATTTATACCGCTATTAACAATAAGCCTATTTAGCTGTGAATCAAAACCTCTAGACGTTGACACATCAGCCATTGAGGTGGAAATAAAGGTGGAAAGAATGGAACAAGAACTATTCCAACCAGAATTTGATAACATAATAGAAACACATAATTACCTATTAGAAAAATACGGAGCATTGTACCAGTTATTTTTTGAAAGCATGTTAGGAGAAGGTTCTGTTCATGACCCCATGGCTTCAACCTATTTAGAAAAGTTTATTGGAAACAAAGACATGCAAAACTTTTATCTTGAAATTGACACAAAGTTTCATGATTTTAGTGCGTATGAAATTGAGTTTACAGATGCTTTCAAACATTATAAATACTATTTCCCAGATAGTACAATTCCAGAAATTGTAACATTTTACTCTAACTTTAATGCGAATGCATTTCCACTTGGAAACCGATTAGGAATAGGATTAGATATGTACCTAGGTGCTGACAATGAAATTGTAAAAAGCATTCCAACTGCCTCGTTACCGCAATTTATTAAAGATAAAATGGATTCAAAATTTTTAGTTGCCGATGGTGTCAAATATTGGCTTTTTAATCGTTTTTTCGAGGAAGACAATCACGATTTCTTAGCAGAAATAATTTCTTCAGGAAAAATCATGTACTTAATGGACGCTATTCTACCTAATAAAAGCGATGCAATTAAAATAGGTTATACCGAAGAAGAGCTAACTTGGTGCGAAAATAGTGAAGTTAATATTTGGGAAATATTGATAAATGAAGAATTACTTTATTCCAAAGACCAAAAGAAGATTGCACAGTTTACTGCAAATGGCCCTTTCACAAAAGGGCTTCCAGAAGAATCACCATCTATGGTTGGTGTTTGGATAGGATGGCAAATGGTTCGAGATTATGTAGAAGATACTGGTGCAAGTATAGTAGATTTGCTTGCTGAAACAAATCATAGAAAAATATTAAAATCATACGATCCAAATGAGTAAACAAAACAACATTAATATTACCGTGGACTTAGACACAAATAAAGTCCCAGAAAAAATAACATGGAATTCTACCGACCTAGAAGGAAATAGAAATGCGAAAGCAATGTTGCTTTCTCTTTGGGACAGCAAGGATATGAACACCATGAACATTGATCTTTGGACTAAAGATATGTCTGTTGAAGAAATGAGTAAATTCTTTTTTCAAACCTATATTACAATGGTTGAAACTTTTGAAAAAGCAACAAATGAAGACCAAATGGCTATGGCTATGAGAGATTTTGCTGAGTTTTTTGGTGAGAAGATGAAAGTAATCCAACCGACTGGTAAGTTTGACAAATAATCCTAATGGGAAAAGATAAGCTAAAGCGATTCGCGGAAATAGAAACATTTGACAATGTTATTCAACCATCAATGGATGAAGTTCTAAATGGTTTCTCTCTAAAAGGTAATTGGCATAAAGAATATTTTAAAAATGACAATCCTATTGTTTTAGAATTAGGTTGTGGAAAGGGAGAATATACGGTTGGAATGGCTAAACTGTTTCCTTATAAAAACTTCATTGGAGTAGACATTAAGGGGTCTAGGATGTGGAAAGGAGCTAAAATATCAAACGAAGAGGGCATAAACAACACTGCCTTTTTAAGGTCAAAAGTTGACTTCATAGAAAAATTATTTGGAGAAGGTGAAGTTTCTGAAATCTGGCTAACCTTTTCAGACCCACAACCTAAAAAACCTAGAAAAAGATTAACATCACCACTCTTTATCTCCCGTTACTTACAACTTCTTAAACCTAAAGGAACAATCAATCTGAAATGTGACAGTGATTTACTTTTTGAATATACACTTGAGCAAATAGAAGAAAACAAATATGAAAAACAAGAGGAATCGTGGGATGTGTATAATGAATTTGTGAAGCGAACAGATGAACCAACGAAACAGCTGATGAACATCAAAACCTTCTATGAACAAAAATGGTTAGAAGAGGGAAAAACAATTAAGTATTGTCGATTTGCGATTTCATAAGTTTATATAGTCATTTCATCACATCCATATAATCCAATACCATTTTTAGAAATATTCTCCCTACATTAGAAGCTAATATCGCACTTCAATTGTAATTTATGAGAAATATATTATTGTTATTAATTTGTTTCCCGACATTCGTTTTGGCGGGAAATGACAACATTCACTTTGGCGGTAGATCAGCGGGAATGGGACATGCTTCGGTTACACTGAGTGATGTATGGAGCTCTCACCATAATCAAGCTGGACTTGGATGGTTAACGAAAGTAGAAGCAGGTGTTTTTGCTCAAAACAGGTTTCTTGTTAAAGAAATGAATTATATGGGATTTGCTTATGCGCACCCAGTAAAGTCGGGTGCTTTTGCTTTGTCATTTACCAATTTTGGTTATTCACAATATGGAGAAAGCAAACTTGGGCTAGCATATGGAATGAAATTTAGTGACCGAATTACAGGTGGGGTTCAAATTAATTATCACAATACGCGTATAGGAAACAATTATGGATCAGCATCTGTGCTATCTACCGAAATGGGACTGCAGGCAAAACTAACATCTAAATTAGAATTAGGGTTGCACCTATTTAACCCAACTCAAGCAAAACTAAACGACTTTAACGATGAAAGAATCCCCACAATTATGCGCCTTGGAATGGCTTACACTTTTTCTAATAAAGTATTTATCACATTAGAGGCAGAAAAAGATATTGATTTTCCTGCAAATTTTAAGGCAGGAATTGAATACAAGGCCAATGACAAAATATATTTAAGAGGTGGTATTGGAGCGAGTCCTACTGCTGCTACTTTTGGTGTCGGAGTGTATCACAAGGGACTAAAACTTGATCTTGCATCTTCCTATCACCAAGTTTTAGGGTTTATTCCAGAAGTTTCTTTGACTTATGTTTTTGAAAAGAATTAATGAAGTCATTTTTCAAAATATTGCTCCTTTGTGTTTATGTCCTTTTCGTAAATCATGTCTTTTCTCAGAAAGATCACAAATTAGAATATGAAGCGCAAAAGAGTTTTGTTATCGAACAAAGCATCGAAATGGTTGCAGAAAATTCTGAATCCGAAGACGCAGATTATACAACACTATTTGATTTACTTAGTATTTTCTATGACAAGCCCATAAACTTAAATCACAAGGAAATAAAAAGTGACTTACAGCAAATAAGGTTATTATCCGACTTTCAAATTGACAATTTACTAACTCATATTGAGAAAAACGGTAAGTTAATGGCTATTTATGAACTACAATCCATCGATGGATTTGATCCGCAAACAATAAGGAACGTTATGCCTTTTGTTGCAGTTACTACTGAGTTTTATTCCCCACATATTTCTATAAATGACATGTTTAAAAGCGCTACAAATGAAGTTTTCATTCGTTATTCTCGTGTTCTGGAAGATCAAGAAGGATTCTACGACCAAGATCGGTTGACAGAGTTATATGGCTCTGATGCTGCTGCGGATTCTGCATGGAAAGCGAGCCCTAACAGAAGAGCATTGGGTTCTCAAGATAAATTATACATGCGTTACCGGTTTAAGTTCTTAACCAATTTAAGTATTGGGTTTACCATGGAAAAAGACGCCGGCGAATCATTTTTTGGCAATAAGAAAGCAGAAGAATTATTTGGTATAAAGTCGAAAAAAGGTTTTGACTATTATTCAGCTCACTTTTACATTAAAAATATTGGAAAAATAAAGGCATTAGCTATCGGGGACTACCATGTTCAATTTGGCCAAGGGTTAACGTTTTGGTCTGGGTTGGCTTTTGGAAAGTCAACGAATATTATGTCAACTAAAAGAAATGCATTAGGAATTAGACCCTATGCTTCGGTAGATGAAAATCTGTTTTTAAGAGGAGCTGCTGCTACGGTTGGGTTAGGAAAATTTGAATTTACTGCCTTTGGGTCAAGGAAAAAGATTGATGCTAACATTAATCATGAGGATACGCTTTCTACTATTGATGGTCCTAGCTTCACTTCTTTCCAAGCGACAGGCTTTCACACTACAGTTAGTGAATTAGAGGATAAAGACGCCATTGAAGAAACCCATATGGGAGGCCATGCACGTTTTGTCACTAGAAAATTGAGTATTGGTGTGACGGGAGCGCATTCTATTTATGGAGGTAATTTAGAAAGGACTTTGCAATACTACAATCAATTTGATTTTAATAGCAACCAAAACACTGTTATGGGTGCCGATTATAGTCTGATGCATCAAAACTTTAACTTCTTTGGAGAAGTTTCTAGAAGCGCAAATGGAGGCATGGCTCAATTACATGGAATGCTAGCCTCTTTAGACCCTAAATTGGCATTATCTGTATTGTATCGGAATTATGAAAAAGATTACCAATCATTACTTAGTACCGCCTTTGCAGAGAGCAGTAAAAATGTAAACGAAAAAGGTGTTTTTATCGGTATAGAAGCAAAGCCCACAAAATATTGGATAGTAACTGCTTATGCAGATCAATTTACTTTTCCTTGGATGCGATTTCAAACCGACCAACCAAATACTGGAGGAGCAGATTACATCCTGCAAACAAGGTACAAACCTAGCAGAGACTTAGATATGTATGTTAGAGTTAGAAATCGAAACAAGCCAAAAAACACAACAGAAGATTTAGACGACATCGATTTTGCTGTGAGGGTTGACCAGTGGAACATCCGTTACAATATCATTTACAAAATATCTGAATCTGTTCGACTTCGAAATAGAATTGAATATACCACTTACAAAAGAGGTGAGAACGAAAGAGAACAAGGGTTTATAATTTATCAGGATATAATGTACAAACCTAAATCAAGTCCATTTTCTTTTTCTTTTCGATATGCATTGTTTGATACAGATTCTTATAATTCAAGAATCTATAGTTACGAAAACGATGTACTGTACTTCTTTAACATTCCAGCTTATTCTAATAGAGGAACTAGGACTTATTTAACCGCTCGGTATAAGGTTAGAAGAGGTATAGATGTTTGGTTACGTTGGAGCCAATGGTATTATAACAATGTAAATGTAATTGGTAGTGGGCAGAGTGAAATTATTGGAAATACGAAGACCGAAATTCGAGCGCAAGTGAGGTTTAAGTTTTAGCGCATGTAACCAAACCGTTTTTTTTGCCTTATAAAAGAAACGATATATTATGGTTATTAAATTCATTCCGCTAATCATCTTACTTATTTTATCAGTGTCTCTTAATGCTCAATCTTGTTATAACAACTACGCTACAGGTAGTGTATTAGATATGGGATATATTGAAGAAAATGTCTTAACCAAGCGGGTTGTTTCATACGCGCATTTATCTGAAAGAGATGTATTATGGAGTAAACGAGTATGGAGAACAATTGATTTGAGGGAACGCATGAACCACCCTTTGTTTTACCCAGAAGAACCACAATCTGATAGAGCCGCATTATGGGATATTATTAAATGTAGCGTTCTTCAAGAGCAAAGCCTAACCATTTATGAGTTAGGCGATGATTTCGATGATCAATTTCGATTTCCTGTTAAACCAGATAATGGTAACTCAAATGACCCACTCTTTAGAAAAAAATTATTATCCTTCTTCGGAGAAGAGCAAACATTTGAAGTTTTGGATGAAAATGACGAACCAATGTTTGATCTAGAAACAGGTGGTGTTTTATTAGACACATTCCTCAATGAATTTACTGCTAGAGATATTATTCGATACGAAATAAAAGAAGATTGCTTTTTCGATAAGCAAAGATCTATATTGGGCACAAGAATAATCGGTATATCTCCAGTAATATATTATACAGATCCTGAAACAGGAGATATTATGGGGTTGAAGAACTTATTCTGGCTATACTTTCCAGAGTGTAGGTATATATTTCAAAACCATAAAGTATATAATTCACATAATGATGCTATGAGTATGAGTTTTGACGATATATTTTGGAAAAGACAGTTTTCAAGTTACATAACTAAAGAAAGTAACGTGGCTGACCGACCAATAAACTCTTATAAAGATGGAATTGACGCTTTATTGGAGGCTGAAGATATAAAGAAGGAAATCTTTATTAAGGAACATGACATGTGGAATTATTAATGCTATTTTAATAGCGTTACGTGCCCAATATACTCATGTGGTTCCTTCGAAGAAGCATCTGTACAAGTTACTTTCCAAACATAAACATCTTG